>ENA-OREN01000075-OREN01000075.1-marine-metagenome-genome-assembly--contig:-NODE-75-length-135368-cov-4.440029_pt1 | contig 135368 bp, 83 predicted proteins | sample MGYA00248624_ERZ508555 | MGnify/ENA primary metagenome ERZ508555 (study PRJEB26222, sample SAMN06267773) | marine metagenome | isolation source: Saanich Inlet, British Columbia, Canada | place... | reverse complement strand
CCCTTGTCGAACATTTGTTTCATAGCCCACCAGCATGATTCAACATAATTGTTGTCAAGCGTAACATAAGGATTGTCTAAATCGACCCAGTATGCCATTCGTTCAGTCATTTCTCTCCAAGCAGTTTCATATGTCCATACGGAATCTCGACACGCTTGGTTGAAGTTATCCATTCCGAAGGCTTCAATCGCTTCTTTGGACATCAAGTCCATTCGCTTTTGAACTTCGATTTCAACAGGTAGGCCGTGGGTATCCCAACCACCTTTTCGTTCTACTCGAAAACCTTCCATCGTCTTCCATCGGCAAACGAGATCCTTGTAGGCTCGTGCAACAACATGGTGAATACCTGGTTTTCCGTTGGCAGTTGGTGGTCCTTCAAGAAAGATAAATGGAGCTCCATTGCGGTTGGTTTCAATGGATTGTTGGAATGCATTTTCCGTTTTCCATGCTTCCAACAAAGATGTTTCGAGCGCGACAGCGTCGAGTTCACCTGCAGATTTAGGACGTGCCATAGCCATGCGAGAAGAGTTTTTGTCTTGAACCTCACCCTTGTTTTCCTAAGTAAAAATGAACATTGAAGTTGTTTCAGATGTATTGGTATTAGCGTGGTAGGATAAAATAATCAGAAAAATTGCGGGGTATGTTTGAAGTCCTTTAACCGACAGGGGAGAGTATGACGGGGTCTTCATCGCGCCGTGGGGCATTGCTCCTCACACTCTTGATGCTGTTTGGAGGGCCTTTGCAAACCATGCTGAGCGAACCTTCTTCCGTTACTGAAATGCCTACATTTTTGGAGGATGAAGAAACGATTCTTTTGGCTGGAACTGGAGATGACGCGATAATTCAATTGTCCGGTTCAGGTTCGTATTCTGAATTATTCACTGTTGAGGTGCCAAGTAATGCTCCGGTAACCGATATTCACCTTTCCATGAAACCATCTGTAGATGTTACGCAACAAGGTTTTGTCTGGGATGATAATACCATTTGGTCGCACAGTAGTACGACCAATAACGGCACTTTTGTGCTTGATAATGTGTTGACGGGTAACGGTGCAGGAACATTGTGGAATTTCAATACGAATGCTGCAGGATGGAGTTTTTCAAATTCATATTCATCTCGTGTAACTTCTCCCGGGTGTGGATATAACGGTAGTTCTGGAGGTTCGATTCGGACCTATGCAGGTTCAACATATGCAACATCACCTGTCAATGATTTTTCGGGAGTTTCTGCAATGCCGCTCCATGTATGGGTGCGACAAGGTTCCAGTTCTTGCGGTGAAGAACCAGATTCCAACGAGGATTTGAAAATTCAATACCGCACTGCTAGCAATACTTGGACGAATCTTCATACATTCTCTGGAAGTCCGACGAGTAGTAATACCGCGACCCAATATATGACAAATCTTCCAGCCGCTGCACTTCATTCCAATACCCAAATCCGCTTCCACCAGACTGGTGGTTCGGGAACTTGTTGCGACTATTGGTTTGTCGATGACGTACATTTCGCCACACCACCTTCGGCAGAATGGACCAGCCCAACCATTGGATTTGCCGCCAGTTCATTCCAAGATGTTGAACAAGGGCCATGGGCGCCAATTTACCTTAATGCTGAAGTTCCAACCGGCGCAAATCTCAACTGGACAGTTCTTGATGGAACTACAGGAAATCCAATCTCTGGAATGACAGGGAACGGTGCAGGTTGGATTCCACTGAATGGATTGGATTGGCACAGCGTCACATCCATCCGCTTGAATCTATTTTTTGAGCCATCTCCAAATGGTCAAATGGCCAGCATTCATTCGATCAGTGGCGATGGCCAATACGCCGTTTCAGCCAATTATCCTCAAGCGTTTGATGGCTGGTCGGCCAATGGAAGTAGTGCCTATTTCGTTCCGAGTACGGATTCGTATGATGGAATGGTTAACGACCAATTCATTTCTCCGTGGTTCTCTGCATCTGCGGCCCTTGCCGAGATTTATGTCGATGCTACAACCATTCTTTCACAAGCACAAATTCGAACATCACCTGCCGACAACTGGACCAATATCACTTTGCCCTATTCGTTGAACTTACTCGGCAGTGAAGGCACAGTTGGAGCCTATCAAGTTCAATTCGTTGCTGCTTCAAACAGCACTACCGATGTTTGGCAAGTCTTTGATTTTGAAACAGGAGCATATGGAGGATTACAGCCTGCGGCTCCCGCTATCGATTTTGGTCAAGACTCTCTCTTTGAATGGGGTGGAAGCGATGCACGCGTTGGTTCATGGGGTTGGCAAGACCGTTTTGAAAATGGCCAAACTTCGATTGCAGCCAATCCAGGCATTGGTGGTAGTTCCACTGTCAAGGCTTGGATTCCGGCGACTGAACTCAGCAGTTTTTGTTTCAGTGCACTCTCAAGCAATGGTGATTTAGCGGCGTTATCTCTCGTTCATGATGGCACTATTGTGGCGAATTGGACCATAGAAAGCGGTTCAAGTTATTTCATTCTTGACCAAACTCAACTTGCAGAGTTGAATGCAGCCATCGCAGGAACCTCGTCATTAGTTAGCGCTCTTGGGACTTATTTCACTGAAGTTGAATTCGAAGTCTTTGGTTCTGGAAATGTCACCTTAGCAGGCCTCGGCATTCCTTATGAGGCTTCAAAATCCCTTATTGCACCGGTTGATTCCTCGTTTGTTTTGGAAATGAATGGAGCTAGATATGGTTTGCCAGCAATTGGTGGCGTCCATAACATTCCTTTGCCTATTACTTCAGAAACCTCAGGTGGACTTCATATTTCCATCGAGGGATTGAACACTTCTTCAAGCGTTCAATTGCTCAACATGAACATGCACACCGATGCACTCATTCTAACACCAAGTCAACGCTGGCAAACGATGGAAACTACCTTTGATGTCTTTTCCTCTTCAGCCACTACTGCACGCCTCGATGTAGTTGGAGGCGGAAATTCAGCAACTTGGTTACTGCCACTCAATGGCGGCTCTCCAATTGGTACAGGGGATTCAGCACTTGTTGAATTGCATCCAACTTCTGCCGTAACAAGTTTCGAAAGTGGGACTTCAATAACCATGAATATCACCTTTAGAATTGAACCATCTTGGGATGATTCAGACACCATTAAGGCGTCTTCACGATTGTTACTTGCAAATGGAGTACTTTCCATTCCCGCTTTGTATACTTGGGGCGGAATGGGTTCACAAGGCTTTGAAAATGATTTGGAAATCAAGGATGTCATCTTCAAGGATTCCTACAATATTGAATTAGAACCTACAGACTATTATCTCAAAGCAGGTTCAACTGTTCAAATTGAAATTCAAATTGGTTTTGAAGGCATGAACACCGATGATGCATTTGCTGATGGCGATGCAATTGTTGAATTTTATCGCGGTGAAACTCTGGTCGCAAATACCACCATACTCGATGGAAACATGTGGAACATTACCGACAACATCCCCTTTACCTTTGGTGCGATGGTTTGGCATTTCGAAGTTAAACCAATCAATGGTTCTGGTACAACGTCTGCGGCGGTATTTACACGAACCTTCCATATTGATTCGATTACTCCACAAGTGCTTGATGTTAACATGGACCGCTATGACCACCGCCTGCCATCTACGACTCAAACCATTCAAATCCAGATATCGGACCAACCTATCTTACCTCAGAACATCCATGCCATGGTTTGGCGAGAATGGATAGATGATGACAACTTCAACCATTGGCCTGATGAAAATGAATACCACCAAGTTGCTTTGTATATCCCAAATAACCTCACGACTCTAATCGGGCAATACACTTTGATGATGGACGATACCGGTGGAAGCCTTGGACAGAAAGTATCGGTTTATCTGGCTGGTTCTGATAATGCCGGTCATCCATTGGAGAATGGAGGTGCAAATATTTCTGGTGAGCAGTTATTCATGTATCAACTAGCAATTGACGGCCCACCAACTGTTGCCTCGAATGCGTTTTCTTTTGATGGTGGCAAGAAACCATGGTTACACCCCGAAATGTCTTATGTCTTTGATGTCGATATTTCTGAGCCCAACGGTGGTTCTGACTTGGCCACTGTTGTTGTTGAATTGGCGTCAAACCAAGGAAGTGACCCACTTCCAATTCGATGGGACTTCACAACTGGCAATTGCACTACAACCAGCCCCCACGTCTTGATTCAAGAATGTGAGATGCGAGGTGCAAACGGCCCTGCTGACCCTTTTGAACGGGACATGTCTCTTCATGTCGAACTGATACTCGCATGGACCACTCCAGATTTAGGTGAGACTCACAGAGAACCTGGAATTCATGTTATTGACCGAGCAGGACAAGAAGTATTCCACGCCTTCCCAGAACATCGTTGGCGCTTCTCTGCGGCAATGGAGATTCCTGAAGAAAGCGTCACTTTGATTCTTTCACAAGGCACATTACTCGGTGATGGAGCCCGTTTAGCACCGAACAGCCCATTGGAAGTTGCCGGTGGCGTGGTCTTCGCTGAAACGGGATTGATTCCGCAATTTGATTGCCAAATCAATGTCTTGTTTGCCGGCTCGACAACTTCAGCCAGTTCACTCGAAGGAATTTGGTCGGTTGAATTACAAGCACCTTCCACAACCATGACCATTCCCATGACGTGGAGCGTTGGCTGTCTAGAAGGGCAAGGTGTGGATGTGACAAATCAAGAAACCTCAGTTCGTTGGATTATTGTTGACGGAACGGGTCCAGAACCTGTTGAAGTTTCCAACCCGCGTCCACTATCTGTTCTTGAAGCCGAATCCCATGAAGTTAGAGTCCTTCTTTCCGAAGCAGGCGGTTTAGATATTGATTCACTTGAATTGGTTTGGTGGGTTGAAGAGAAAGCAACTGGAGACCGTTTGCGAGATGGAGTTGAACCATTATCACTAATCGGCACAGATATTTCGGGATTACGTTTGGAAGTTGTTGGTTCGATGGATTTGAGTGAAGTTACGCCTGAAATGTTGGAAAACCGACTTTCAGTTCACATTGTTGTCACCGGCCGAGATTTGGCTGACAATGAAGTGCTCGGTCTAGGAGGGACTCCTGCTGGAACACCTGTTGGTGTATGGGATATGGTGTGGCTGAAACCAGAATTCTCTTTGCAAGGTTCTTCAATCAGCTATTCCCGTTTACTAGTCGAGGTAGGTCAAACATCGATTGTCACGGCCTATGTTGAAAACACGGGTTCTCTAAACGGTTCAGTTGAAGTAGTCTTTACCGAAGTTCACATGGATGGAAACCGTTCTACTCTCCGCCGAATGACAGTTGAAGTCCCAACGGGAGGTGGGGTGCCGGTTTCGACCGATTGGAATCCATCCATGCCAGGTTTGCAATGGGTAGAGGTTCAATTGGAATTAGGTTCTACTTCTATTGGCCCATCGATTGATGTTCGACCGCAACGCGAAGAATCATTCACAGAGAGGGTCTTTGGTGATGTTCACCCTGTATTGGGGACATTTGCTGGTCTGCTATTCCTCTCAATTGTAATTACCGGATTGGTTTGGGCTCGGCGCATGACATTGAACCGCGGTTCAAAACTCGAATATGATTGGGATGAATATTCATCTGAATTTGAAGATGATGAGAACTATGACGAAAAATCACACAATACGGCTGTAGAAAGTGAAGCAGCACCTGCAGCGGCCGTTGAAAACGCTACAGCATCTGTTGAAGAAACCGATTGGGTAATGGGCTCTGATGGCTACTGGTGGTATCATGATAAAGTCACCAACGAATGGTGGTACAAGAATGCTGAAGGCGAAATCGTCCAACACAACTGACGTCTTGGAGTGATACAATGGGTCGAAAGATTGGTCTCTTGCAAATTGACCCTACCGTTGGCGATTTGACAGGAAATGCTCGACGTCTTGAGCAAATGGCTCAACTTGCATCCGAACATGGTGCGGATGTGGGAGTGACAACTGAATTGGCGATTTCAGGATATCCGCCGCGAGATTTACTGTTGCAAGATGAATTCATTCGTCTTGCACAACAGGCCGCTTATTCGCTTAAGGTGCCCATTCCTGTTCTTGTAGGCTCACCAATCGAAGCACAGGCTAGTCGGCAATTGCCAAGTAATGGAGTGGTTCGTGCCGGTTCAAATGATGTCGTTTCTAACGATGGAACATCTCATGTGATTGCACGTAAACAACTACTCCCTACATACGATGTCTTTGATGAAGCGCGTTATTTCCAACCGGATAACCGTTCTGGCATTGCTCGAACTATTGCACATCTTGACCTTGGCGTTACCGTATGTGAAGATGCTTGGCAAGCAGCAGGTTTGACACCTTCATCCTATTCAGCCGACCCAATCGAACATTTAGCAGAATGGGGCCGTCAAGGTGTTCAATTAGATGCGACAGTGAATCTTTCTGCCTCACCATACCATTCCGATAAATTAAGTTCAAGAATTCATGTTTGTCGTACCGCTGCACACGTCCTCAATCACCCATTCTTGCTAGCGAATCAAGTCGGCGGGAATGATGATTTACTCTTCGATGGAAACTCACTGGTAGCATGGCCTGATGGGCGTGTTGTTGTTGCTCCGGCTTGGCAAGAAGGTGTTCTAGTCGTGGACATTGATGACCCAAGCAACTGCCTTTGGGCTCCATCATGTTCGAAAGACGCGCTATGTATCGGGCAAGATGAACTGCGACACCTTTCGGCGGACGACAATGGTCATGAATACGACAAAGAACTCCTCGAAGATCTCACCGATGCCGTTGTGACAGGACTTTTCGATTATTGCAGAAAATCTGGGATTTCATCGATTGTTCTGGGACTCTCTGGCGGCATTGATTCTGCTGTAGCCGCATGCGTTGCTGCTGCTGCTGTGGGTCCGGAAAATGTCACTGGATTAGCAATGCCAAGCCGTCATTCCTCACAACATTCGATTGACGATGCGCGACACACTGCTGAATCTCTTGGCATCAATTTTGACACCATCCCAATAGAATCATTCCATTCTTCCGTTGAAGATTCAATTGGAGCCGTTCTCTCAAATGGGCATCCGGTCGCATCAGAAAATTTGCAGGCACGATTACGCGGCCTACTGGTCATGGCTCACGCCAATGCGCAAGGTCACATGGCGATTGCAACGGGTAACAAATCCGAATTGGCTCAAGGATATTGCACCCTATATGGCGATATGGCTGGTGGTTACGCACCTCTTGGCGACCTTTACAAAATGCAAGTTTACGGCCTTGCAGATATCTTTAATGCGCGTGCTGAGCAACAAGGAAAGGTTCCTCCGGTTAACCCATCGACTCGAACTAAACCCCCCTCGGCCGAACTTGCCCCGAATCAAAAAGACGAAGACTCTCTTCCGCCCTATGACATTCTTGACGCCATACTGCATTCACACATTGAAGAAGGATTAGATGCCCAAGATATTGCCGATAAAGGATTTGACCGGGCAACTGTGGTTGAAGTTCTCACTCGTTTAGAACGCAGTGAACACAAGAGATGGCAAATGTCTCCAGCCCCTCGTGTATCTTCACGTGCTTTCGGTCAAGGATGGCGCCGTCCTCTTGCTTCACGTCATGATTGGCGGCATTAAGGTTTAGAATGTATCAAAAAGGTCTCCATATTGGCACAACCATGGAGGGCAAGATTTCCAATGTTGCGGGTTATCGTTTTGTTGACCTTCCTGACCGTGATGAATTACGTGAGCCTTTTCGAGCTATTTGCAAGAAGGCAGGCCTAAAAGGAACAGTTCTTCTTTCTCATGAAGGAATTAATTTCTTTTTGGCAGGTTCTCAATCATCGATTGACCAGTACCTCGATTTTTTAGAACAAGATACACGTTTTTCCCAAATGGCTCTCAAATATTCTTATACTGATTATCTACCTTTCAATCGAATGAATGTCCGACTCAAAAAGGAAATCATTTCACTCGGACTTGACCATATTAAACCTGCAGAATTTACAGGTGATGAAATCACTCCTACAGAATTCAAACAATGGTTAGATGAAGGCCGTGAAGTGGCAATTGTCGATACTCGCAACGATTATGAAATACGTGTCGGAACTTTCCACGATGCATTGGACCTCAATATCAAATCATTCCGAGCCTTTCCTAAGGCTATCGAAGCACTTCCAGATTCAATGAAAGATACTCCAGTTGTAATGTTTTGTACCGGTGGAATCCGATGTGAAAAAGCAAGTGTCGTTATGCTGGATGCTGGATTTTCAAATGTCAAACAACTCAAAGGCGGTATCCTTGGATACTTCGAGGAAGTAGGAGGGGAATATTGGAACGGAGATTGCTTTGTTTTCGATCATCGGGTTGCTTTGAATTCAGACCTTGAAGAATCTGAAACCACGCAATGTTTTGCATGCCGACAGCCGGTATCTATTGAAGAGCAACAATCACCTGATTATGTCATTGAAGTTTCTTGCCCTCACTGCATTATTCAACGATGATTACGGCCAAATCAACCAGTCACCGGTTTGTTCACCGTGACTCCAAAAATGAATTTCATGCCCTCGTATTCCATCATGAGAGATGAATATCAAATGATGTTCAGTGAGTACAAGTTCGCCGTATGTTCCTGATGCCGAATTATTATTTTCTCCAGGCCAAGGGTCGTAAGCCAAATCAGGTTGCCCATCATTGCCAATATGCCACAGTGAAGAACCAGTTTCAATACCATCTATTTGTCCTGAAGCGAGGAAGAACAAGTTATCTCCATGCGTTTCAAAGCCAAGAATATTCGAACTTGCCATTCCAGCGCGCAAGTCGGTTTCAACACGGGTACCATTCACCGTTCCATCGCTCGAACATATTTCATGTGCCACGCTTGGTGCGACGCAATCGAACCAAACTCGTTGCTGGTGAACGATTCCACCAGCCCAATCACCAGGTGCCACAATGGTGGTTGACAAGATGTTAGTATTAGTCGATGAAAGATTGTGAGCCCAAACTTGAGGGTCAACACCTGATGTCAGAGCATCGAACACAAGGAGTTCTCCAATTTGATGAATGCCGAGGTGCTCAGCGACATTCGTAGTCGGATTACCTGTGCCTTGGTGTTGTAGGCTAGTAAGCCAATTCATGCCTCCATCATCGAATAAACGGACCAATTGCCGTCCATTTTGTGCTTCTGCAACAATGACCAGTCCATCTTCGAGTAATAGAGGGGCGCCCGGTTGACTGGCACCAGTAGGATTGAGGTCCCAACTTTGTAGTTCAGCATCCATGGTGAGGAGATATGGTTCAATATCATTTTGAGATTTTGCGGAGAACCATAAATGGCTTGAATTTGCATGTAGCATTTCTGTAGCAAAAGTAGTCATCCCTAAAGACAACGTGTCGAGGTTCTGTTGCTGAACTGTTGAATAAGAGGGATGTGAAAATACAGTTGTCATGGAGGTGCCATCGCTCCAAACTAAGGTATCACTGGCGGTATTAACCACAATCCCTTGGCCCCAGGTTACAAGTTGAGAAGAACTGGAGATTGATGCATAATCGCCAGAATCAACCACGCGCTTTGTACCGTTGAGTGTCGCATCACTGACCCATAATTGACGGCCGTTGATTCCATCATCTGCATCGAAAAACACTCGCTCACCATGTGGTGTTTGAACTGAAGTGAGACCAAGATACAAACCAGGCAAGGAATCTCCGATGGCATTGATATCAAGCAGTAGTTGTGTTGAAGACTCAACACCTTCACTGACCCATAATTCACAACCATCGACGCCGTTAACACCTGCAGTCAAGAGACGTTGCTGTTCAACCATCCACGCCATTGCATCGCAATTGGTAGTGACACCATTTGCTGTACCCGTTGCAAAATCAGAAATCGGCCCATAGAGAAGAGGCGTACTGCAGATTTGAATACTGCTTCTCACTTCATCTCTGTGTAATTGTCCATCAAATGAAACCCCTTCTCCAATGCCATCATCAACTCCAAAACGGAGTATAAGTCCAGATGGGCAGACTGCTGGTGAGGGTTGAAGATGTTCGATGAGTGCTGGTGCTCCTTGGGCACCCGCCTCTCCTTGGGCTCCTGCCTCTCCTTGGCTTCCATCCATGCCCGTTTGCCCATTTGTGCCATCACTTCCGATTACACCATCGCATACAGCTTCACTGGACACGATTTCAGTTTGACTGAGTTGCCCATCTTGATTGCTATCGATTCCACTGTGAAGCATGATGCCGCCATTTGGGCAGGCGATGCTGCCAAATTCCAAGTCTTCAATATACAATTGACCCGAAGGCGACATAATAGTCGCCCCAGGTGCGCCTTGAGGACCAGAAAGCCCTTCTTTTCCATGGCACACTTTGGTTGATGAGGTGACTTCTTCTTCATCCAGATAACCATTCGAGTTGAGGTCATTACCGAGGAAGATTTCAGCCCCACCCTCTGTACAGATCGAATCTGCATCGCGTCCTTCTGTTCTAACTAGAATTTCCGCTGCATCATCAGAACCTCCTAGTTGTGCACCTAATGATTCGAGTTGTAAGTAGGAATAGGTCGAGAGTGTCAGTGCAAGGACCAAGATAGCGGTCTGAAGGATGGTAAGGAATAATTTCTTCTTCGACTTTTGGTTTTTCTTCTGCTTGTTTTTTTTCTGTTGACCATGTATCGGAGGCACATTTTTCGGTTTTTTGTTTGGCGCAGGTTCTCCTGCAATAGAGGCGTCGACATCCATTGTTGGTGGGTTTGACATGATTCTTGTTAAAATCGTCAACGCTATCAAAACCTTCGGTTAATCGCAAATTTCTGGGGTTTCTTATTTTCGAGCCGTATTTTTGAGGGGGTGGGTTCAAGGGGGTCCTTTGTCTGCATAAGAACATGGACTTACCTGAGCGCCTATCGGCTCAATTGGCTGGTGAAGAAGGTCCAACACGTCAAAAAGCAGCACGTTTAGTCGTTGACTTGGCAGGCACAGCAGGGGCAGAAGGTTTTGTTAAGGCCAATCAGGCCCACGTCTCAGGAGTTTCAGTCATTACAGGGGGCCACGGATTACGTCGCTTTTTGGCAGACCTTTCAAGTTCAGGCGATGGTAAAGTATCCATACCCACGACCCTAAATTCAGCAGGTTGCGATAAAGAGAAAATGAAAGAGATGAACATCGATTGGCCAGATTTTTTAGAACAACAATTTGAAATTGTTCAAGCCTATTCAGAATTAGGAATTCAGGCAACCCTTTCTTGCACACCTTATGACCGTGGAATCGATGATGAAAGCGGTATTGCATCATGGGCAGAGTCGAATGCAGTCTGCTTTTCAAATACATGGACCTCTTTGATTACCAACCGTGAATCAGGTCTTTCGGCATTAGCCACAGCCCTTACAGGTTTTGCACCACGCTGGGGTTTACATTTGGAGAAAAACCGAAAACCGAATATCCATGTTCGTGTTGAATGTGAACTCCATAGCCTTTCAGATTGGTCGATTCTTGGCGATTGGATTGGAAAACAAGTGCGACCCGATTGGGATGTTCCTTTTGGCCCTATGCCATTTATCCAAGGATTGCCCACTAGAGCGAGTTTCGCTCGGAAAAAAGCACTTACTGCTGCTGCTGCGAATTATGGGACGCCTATGCTTTGGGCCGAGGGCCTTTCAGCAGACCCTCCTTTGGGGCGTGACGGGCAAGGTCAATGGAATTCTCCCGATGCTGGATGGCAAGGTGAACTGGTGTTCACCGAAGCAGATTTGCAGGCTCGTTATGACGATTTAGCACCGAAAGGACAGGTCGATTTAGTAGTCATTGGATGTCCACAGGCCAGTCTTGAAGAAATCCGAATCACTGCCGCTGCGGTACGTTCTCATGCAGAAATGGGTGCAAAAATTCCAGACAACAGACTGTGGGTCTTCACCAGTGGAGAGAATTACGAATTAGCCTTAGCCGACGGGAGTCTAGAGTTACTTGAACAGGCTGGAGCCGTTATTTTGAAAGATACATGTCCAGAAGTGACGCCTTACAATCGGGCTCATTACAATCATCTGTTGACCAATTCGTTGAAAGCAGAACATTATTTGACCAGTGGCTTGAATAGACTTCCAACTAGTGTGATGTCTATTGTGGATTGTGTCAGTCATGCCTTTTCCCCCGAGTTATCTGCTGGCCCTCGCCCACTTTTGAATACGAAAGCACAGCCACAACACGCAAGTGCCAAAACCTACCAAAACAATGAGGCGGTCTTGAAAGGTGCATCTCTACAGAGTCAAGATGATTATTGTATAACAGGTCCAGCACTGGTCACTGATGTTCCCATCACCTATCTGGGATATGTGAACCGAGACACGGGGGTCATCGAAGAAACCGGTCACCCACTTGATGGACGTGCAGTTGAGGGCTCTATTCTCATCTATCCAAAGGGTTCAGGTTCGACAGTCGCTCCTTTCGTGTTGATGGGATTATTGTACACTGGAAAAGGCCCATCTGCTATTGTTAATCGAGATGTTTGTCCACTTACATTACCTGCTTGCTCGTTACTAGGCTTGCCGTATGGCCACGGATTTGACCAAGATCCATGTATGGCGATTAACGATGGTGACACCATTGAACTCAAATCGGAAAACGGTATTGTTACGCTAACAGTTCTTGAAAGGGTATAATGAGGTGACACAATGAGTGGATTGAACATTCTGGTTACTGGTGGTGCCGGATTCATCGGGTCATCATTGTGCGAACGCTTGGTCATTGAGGGTCATAATGTTCTAGCCTATGATTCACTATTTCGTGGCCGAAAATCAAATCTATCCTCGCTTCAGGCTCATACCGATTTTCAATTCATGCAAGGGGATGTTCGTGATATTGACCGATTGGATGAGGCGATTGAACTCTTAGGGGGGGTGGATATTGTCTATCACCTTGCGGCTGTGAATGGGACCAAGTGGTTTCATGAAGCTGCTCATTCAGTGATTGATGTCAACATTAACGGAACACTTCGTACCCTTGAGTTAGCGATGGCTCACGATGCTCGATATGTTCTTGCATCTTCACCTGAGGCATTTGGTGAGGCTTTGCAACAACCTATTCAAAACGGCAATGACATGACTTTTACCGACCCATCAATTCACCAACGCCATTCGTATGGAGCCAGCAAGTATCTTGATGAAATTGCATCACAACACGCGGCACGTGACGGCCTTGACGTTCGAATTGTTCGACCATTCAACGCCTACGGGCCCCGACTACTCGGAGATGAGTATGGGCAAGTTGTTGCGATGTTTTTTCAAGCCATACTCTCCAATGAATCGATAAAATTACACAACGGTGGAAAGCAAACACGTTCTTTCACATGGATTGATGATGTGGTTGAGGGTTTTGTTCTCGCAGGTCTTCAAGACAAGAGCCTTCAAAATGAGTCGCTCACTGGTTGTGCTTTGAACATCGGTTCGACAGAGGAAATCACAATTCAACAGTTGCAAGAAACTATCTTTTCACTTATTTCAAATGATGAGACTTGGGTGGGGAAGTTGCCAAAAATTGAATCCATTGATGGCTACCACGGTGATGCAAAACGTCGACTACCAGATTGCAGTCAAGCAGAAACACTACTCGGCTGGAAATCAAAGACTTCACTAGAACAAGGATTGTCCATGATGTGGTCATCATTACGATGAATCAGGTTTTGAGCCGTAGTGCTTGAGAACTTTTTTGCCCCATGAATCGGGTGCGGGCGTGAGGCGGTCATGGCCATGCTGACACAAAATATCCAGACCATTTGCTGGCATTGTTTGTTCAGTGGTCCACAACCCAGTTACTCGCAATATGGCAAGACGTGCTACTGCATCAGGAAGTGCTCGGTCTTCGAGGAATTCAACCTCCAAGGCAGCTACAGCCTCGTTGATTAGCAATGCATCAACAGGGTTAGGGGTCAACCCTGCAAGGTTCCATTCACTTTCCCCTTCAGGTAGCGGACTCGCTGTTTCATCAATGGAATTAACAGCAGAGATTGAACTTGGCATGAAATGAAGAATTGCCCTATTGGTTGAGCGCAGGTTATGGAGCGTGTCTCGGTAACGTCCCTCGCGGTTGCAACTAAATGATGCGATAAGGAGAGGCGGGTCAGTGGAAACCGCCATGACAGATGTGTAAGGTGCCAAATTTTTGTTTCCTTGTTCATCTTGTGTTGATGCGATAACCAACGGGCGAGGGGATAACAGGCCAGATAACCAACCAGCGCGTTGTGCATGTTCCAATTTCTCGACATCAATTCGTCGAGCATCTTCCATGCCTTTGGTTGGATGCGGTGTGAACCAGTGGTCAAGTTTGCCTTCGTTTATTTCTAAGATGGCATGGTCGTTGAATTCGATGTATGACTTCCATGGTTCAGTCTGTTCAAACTCACCGCGTTCAGTTTTCCGAATGATTGAATCCTCGGCATAGGCATTGCAACGCTTTAGATAATCGAGTACAGCACCTTTTCTATCCATTCACTCACCTTGTTCACTGTTTGCTGTTTCTATTTTGAGTTGTAGTTGTTTTTCATTGTATACATTTCGCATCATCAAAAACACGGCAGGATTACCTGCCCAGACTTCGTTGTCAGGCAGGTTTCTGGTAAGCGTTGAGCCAGCGCCAAGAACTGCATTGTTTCCAACAGAGCAACCAGCGATGACGGTTGCTCCACCCCCGATGACAGAATCATTGCCGATTTGAACCGGTTGCCACTGCAAGGGATTTCTAGAAGGAGGATATTTGTCATTGAGAATTGTTGCATTCGGGCCAATAAATACTCGGTCGCCTAGTTCGCATTCATCGGCGATGTAAGCACCTCCTTGAACTCGACATGCATCTCCAAGAGTTACTTTTCGTCCGATATGTGCCAATGCTCCAATAGAGCATTCTTTTCCAATATTTACATCTGCTCCCATATGGCAAGGGGCCCATGCAACGCTCTCTCTTCCCAGTTCGATACGTTGGCCAGGAGGAGAATCAAACTTCATTTAATCCCTCATTCGGTTAATCCGAGTTCTCGAAGTAGCATGCCAACATGCCCCTTTGCTTTGACATTGTATCGCAGCCAGGAAAAGGTTCCATCGGGCCCAATAACAAATGTAGAACGCGAACAACCCATGTATTCTCTGCCATAATTTTTCTTGAGTCGCCAAGTACCATATGACTCATGCAATACCCCTTCTTGGTCCATAAGAAGTGGGAAGTTAAGTTCTTTTTTGGTAATGAATTTTTCATGAGAACCTTCGGAACCTTTAGAGACGCCAAGTACAATATAACTTTCTGAGGATAAACGAGCCATGTTGTCACGGAAATCACATGCTTGAGTTGTACAACCCGGGGTTGAATCACGCGGGTAAAAATACAGAATGACCGTCTTTCCAGCAGCGGTATATGCCGACAAGTCATGCATTTCACCTTTTGAATCGGCACAATTGAATTGTGGGGCTTTTTGTCCAACCTCGTGAGTTATTGCTACGCTCATGACGCTCGCACTTGCCAGAAGGACATGAAGCATTGCATTAGGCTATTTTGTGTCAATTTTGGGTGCCTTTGTCCCTCTTTCTTTGGCATGTAAGTCTTTAGTAGTGCTTTTATGCATAATGGGTGGCTTTAGTTGCATAACGGGTGAACCCATGCAAACCGACCGATTCTTTCAATAACCGGCGAGTATTGAGAGGGTGTATGGTGGCTACGCGAATGTCGAGAAGATGTCGCCGCTACTCGAAGCAAATTCAGCGTACAAACACGAAATTTGAACTTCAAACCATTGCCAGTAACATTCAAAGTGAATTAGATAAGCGTAATTTGTCGTATGATGAAGCACTCACTCTTGGTAACATCATTCAAAACCGTGCAGATCAATTACCTGGCGACACCATAGTCTATGCCGTTTCTGACCGTGATGCATATCGACGCACTTTGGAATTATACTTGAGAGATGCACTTCTCTCTCAAACTGAACAACTACTTCTTTGGGAAGAGCGCCGACGTCTTGGAATCACTGATATCGAACATGAACGCTTACTGGAACAACTTCTCCTTCAGTGGCGCCGTCAAGGAAAGAAAGTTACTATCGCCCGTTTCGATTCCCCCGGAGGTGGCGCATCTGCTTAATTTACGTTTGAAACAAGGCACTTTGGCTACAATCTTGGTCTTGTTATTCCTCGTTCCTTCCTTTTTACCCCTTGTAGGTGCTGATGGTGATGAAGAATCGAGCACCTCCTCCCGTAACAGCCAACTCGATTTCACCTTCCGTAATCCACTTCAAATAAGCGATTCAGGTTCTGCAGTAATCGATGGCTCCTTGTACCTAGAACCGGGCACTCACACGATAACTGCAAATGTATCTGCTACCGGAAGCGGAAGTGGAGAACTTTGGCTCGTACTTCAACACAAAGGCTCTCCTATTCTCTCATTTTCCGATACCACGACAATTTCTATGGGCACAGTCAATGGAAATGGTGGAACTCTTGACATCCCTCCAGTCTCCTTTTCTTGGACGGCAACAACAGGTGCCGGCCAAGAACTGAGGGTGAAAATCGTATCATCAAACGAAGCTGGAAATCAACTCGGAAACAACATCCAACCAATCCCCTTGGCTTTTTCAGTTGAACACAAGCATTTCGGCGAAGTTCTTGGCAACACATTCCCGGCAATTGTCCCTGAAACCAATCAAATGACAATTGCAAATACAATCAATACTCTCAATGTGACTGCGACCAATTCTGGTGTCAAAGCACTTTCAGCGACAATGACAATTACTCTCCGTGACAATTCAAGTACACCAATAATCCATTCATTCACATCAAATACAGAAATACTTCAACCAGGAACCTTTACGCTTACCCCAATTCAAGAGTCAAAGATTCTTAGTGCCGCACTTGATTCTACTACTTTGACAGGAGTGTGGAATTTCTCTGCAACTGTTCTCTATTCCGGAACTTCGTGGTCTGAAACGGTCACGGTAAGCGAAACATGGGTTAAATTCAGCGATTATAACGCGATTGTTCTTTCTCCTTCAACACAGATTGCTGAACCCGGTGAATCAACCGTCTTAACTTTCATTGTTCAAAACACAGGTGTTGTCGATGACCTTTTCAGTATCTCGATGGGTGAAAGTGCGGCACCTGGTTGGACCTCAGGAATCGCACCCTCATTCGGTTCAACACTCCCAGCAGGTTCAGTGCGTCTAATCACCGTACCTGTTGATGTTCCATCTAATGCTGCCCGTTCAATGACCAATACGGTAACGCTCACCTTTACTTCAATCAATTCGGCTGATAATTACCAAATTAGTGGAGTTGGCAGAGTCATGGTTGGCGATTTCTTTAATGGTACAGCAGAATTTTTGAATGCTGAGGTCGCCAAGCCAATCCTACCTGGGGCCTCGGCTAATTTTACTGTTCAAGTCAATAATACAGGTAGCGTTGCCTCAGCATTTTCCCTACACACCGGTCTTTCGGTTAATGCATTGAATTGGACAATAGAAGTTGGAACAAATAACAGTGATGAATACTCTACACGTGTCATTCCATTCGGCGGTTCTGAATTGGTTGCTATCACAATTACTGCACCTCCGATTCAAAATCCGATTGTCACCGGTGAATACAATTCCGCAGACGATGTGATTGGCATTTGGATACAATGTCAACCAATCGATGGAGGAGTTCCTTCGACCGATAATGCTTCAGTCAAAATTTCTCCCATCATTGTGGTTGACCCTGGGATAAATACTGAACCAGACCTTATGACATCTGAAGAAGTTGAAGCAACGATTACAGGAACTATCTTTTCACGGAATCCAGCCTTGAATCTCCGAGTCCTTCACAATCTCCCGACAATACTTCTTAGCCAACCACTTGATGCTGTAATTACTGTTGATAAGAGTTTCACCGCCAGCGGAGACGGCGGATTCAGTGAAGCAGAACGGTGGGATGTTTCGGTATCAAACCCAATCCACAATGGAATCACGCCGGATTACAGCGATTCAACCACCTTGAATATCGCAGGACCACCAACGGGAGAATATCCTCTTGCTGGAACCTTCACAGTTTCAGTAACTGTTACGCCAACACTTAGTGCCGCACTTGTTGGAAGTGGCGTTAGTGCAGTCCCAGTCACTCGAGATTACACCTTAATTGTTCCTTCAACAGTCAAAGGAACCTTCGAATCTCCTGCAGATACGAGTATTCTCTACAATAATTATGACATAAATGTCGGCGTTGATAATCAAATCCCGATGCTTTTCGAAAACACAGGGAACGATGTATCCTCCTACCGTGTTCGAGTTGTAAATAACCTACCGAATAACTGGATTGCTAATTTTAGTGAAACGGATTCCCTCATAGATAATTTGACATCAGATATCTCCGATGGAACTACAGATTCAAACCTACCTAATGGAAACACTACCCATACCCAGATTGTTAATTTCAACATCAAGACGGACCCATTGGCTCCTGCTGGACTAGAGCAACCGATAACGATTCGAATTGAAGATCCTTTCTCTGGGGAACTCATCGGTGATGAATTTGTATTCTTTGTCACTGTAGGGCAAATCTACAACGCGACACTTTCTCCTACGAACCAATCTCTAGAAATGGACATTACAGAATCAACGTTTACTACTATTGAAATTACAAATACCGGTAATGCTCCAACCGACTACACAATATCCTTAGACACTACTTCAGCTGGAGAGGTGAATTTCGAAATAGAATCGCCTTTTGATTCTAAAATATTCATCGCAGCAGGATATCAAGAATCGATTCGAATAAAGATGACTGCGAATGCAAGTGCGAACTCTGACGGAGTCTATAATGCGACAGTATGGGTTTCAGCGAACGATGGCCAAATTTTACTCTCATCATATGTCTATGCGAATATTTCAGAGAACCATTCCTTTGGCATCACTGCACCTGAGCAGATTGCAGTTACTCCTGGAATGCAAGAAAAAGTTGAATTCGAAATTACCAACAGTGGTAATCTCGAAGAATCAGTTGTAATTAATTTCACAATCGAAGGTAACATAACTCTCACTGATTATACAATGACTGAAACAATTCCGATAGATGGCGTATACGCAGACCAAGTAATCGCCAACATCCCAAGCCTTGGAGGAACTGATTCTTTGGCTCAAGGAGATACTTTCAATCTCACTATAACCGTGATTGACGCCGAAAGCGCCAAAATCTACAGAGTCCACACAGTTGAATTTATTGTCTTGCCACTATTTATTGTTGAATCAAATGATTGGCCATCAGTTATGGAATTTGGTGCTGAAGGGACACGAACTTGGGAGGTCACCCTCACTAATACTGGGAATCAAGATGTGACGGTTAGCGCAGTGTATGCAATTACCCGGCCCGGATTATCGAACCTATCTGCTGATTGGCAAATGGTCTCTGAATCATCCATGATTGTTCTACCTAGAAACACGCCAGTTGTTCATACATTTACTGTCAAAGAAATGTCTCCGAACCCACTCTTGTCGCTCACTGCAGACTTAACCCTCTTCCTTACACCGACCAATACTTCCATCGAAGGTAGTGGAGAATTTACCACGCAAATGGTTATGTCAAGGTTCTTTTCTACAGCCGACATCCCAATTCAACCAAGTTTTGGTGATGATTACATAGAGGTTGATATCCCTTACTCGCATATCCCTGAATCCACCGGTGCGCCTATCGCCTATGAAGTTGAGTTATGCGACTCAAACCGCCTCATAGACCTCGATGCCATGGGACTAACAGGCTCAGGTTATTCGTGGAATATCACCCTTATCGAAGTGTTTGCAGATGGGACAGAAGACCACCACCTATTGGATCTTGAACAGGAATGCGGTACAACTTCAATTGGCCCAACTTCAAGATACAACCTTCCTGAACAATCTCCTTGGAATCCATCGACTTTCAAACTGAAAGCTGAAATTCCAAGCCAAGACAGCATTCTTTCAGGCGATGGCTGGGACTTGACTTTCCGCCTCTACCATCCTGATGAAAACGCCGGCTATACTCAATTCACTGAAGAAACATTTACTCTAGCCTTAGCCGTATATTCTGATCCAATGATTAAGAGTATTTCATCAACAGATGGATTCTTTGAAGAAGGTGAAGAAGGTATTATCACGGTAATTGTCAAAAATGTAGGAACTGCAACTGCTCTTGATGTTGTTGTAGATTTACAATGTGCTGGACTGACATTATCGACGAGTCAAGCCGACCAACCACCTCTATTGAATCGTTCAGCCGCCAATGGCCAGAATTTCTCGATGATACCATTCTTTTTCCCTGGTACAGAATGGAAATTGGAATGGGTCGTGACCGCAGAATCCATTGATTGGTGGGAACAGCGCTCAGAAATTTCATGTATTGCAAGTCTCAATGCTTCTTACATGGAAAGCAATGTCGTAGACAATGACCAAAAGACCCTAATTGAAGATGTACAATCGCAATCTCCTGGGATTCAAAACAGTTTTATTGCTTGTATCACCTGTTTACTAGTCTCCATAATATTGTTCCGTCTAACCGCACAAAATGAAAACTTCCGATTGCTTGGAATATATTCTGGCGTAATTGGCTTAGGTTTCTCCTTCCATCTATTCCAATATGCTTGGTGGGGCTTTGTTGTCTTGACACTCTCTGCACTCTGGATTTGGCGAGTCAGTTGGGGAAGTACGGAAGAATTCAGATTACTTCATGAAGATTATCAACGTGCCCGAAAGGGAGTCTCTACCTTGTATGCAGATCATTTCGAGGAGTTATCCAACACTCGCCGACAATTGAGTGTCATTTTGGCAGTTCCAGTTCTTGGTATGCTCGCTGTTGTTCTTGGAATCCCGCCTACAATTACGACGAATAACACAAACATGGTGAGCCTTATTGCATATATCTCGGTTGTCATGATTGGAGTTTGGGTTCTCATTAAGAGAGCAGATGCAATGTATGGCTCATTATATGGCCGTCTTACTGATATCGAAGTGAAGGCGATACGTATTGAGAGAGATTTGGGAGACCCTGCTCGCCTCTTTAATGAATTGGCGGTTGATGGATTGAATTTAGACGAGATTTTCGGTGATGCTGAATCCGCTCTAACAGGTAATTCCGATGCAATTTTTTCTAATGAGGAGGTGAACGATGATGCCTGATGAAGAAATAATCGACCCCGCTTCCGAAGAGAAGACACTCGATGAAATGCCACAATTCGAAGATGAAATTGATTCGGATGAGCAAGGCTTTTCAATACCGCAAGAAGATGAATCAGATGCTTCTGTTCCAACTGAAGAAGAAGAGAATACCGCTGATGCGGAATCAGATGCAGATGCAGAGCCGGAAGAGCCAGAAGAGCCGGAAGATGCAGATTCTGGTGCAGATGCAGCTGATGCAGATGCAGAGCCAGAAGATACTACTGAGGCTTTGACTGAAGAGGCCATGGAAGTTTCTAGAGAACTAGAAAGTATGGTTTTGGGTGTTGCCAATGACGATACCAATTCTTTAGCAGGAACTGAAATTGAAATTGGTGATGCAAAGCGATTCTTACAATCGCACAAACTTCGACGTGCTTTGTCGAGTGTAAAAAATGCAGAATCATCTCTCATCGAGCTTGAAGAAGATGTCCTGTATCTCCGCCGTAACATTGCCATGTTGCATCGCTTGCTCAACGAGAAGAAAGTGAGTGCGCATGATATTGAAACCATACTTCTTCGCCTTCGCAGTGCGACAGGTGCTGCCGAAATAGGAGATGTTGGAGGTGCGGCAGGAGAAGTCGAGTTCCTTGTCGATGATTTGATTGGTGGAAACACCTCTACTCTCAACCCATTCTTATTCAGACATTTTTGGATGGGGTTAGAAACACGCTGGCCTGCTGGAGGCGATGAGGGCGTATTGGTTGTCCGTCTCATCAACGATGGGCCAGTTGCTATGCCGCCAATGCGCCTTTCACCACCAATTCCTGAAGGCTGGAGTTCTACGCCTTCGTCAATTGACCTTCCGACAATTGCCCCGGGGGGTAATCTTCCTGTCCGATTCAACGTTGCTGCTAATCGACGCTATGGTGCGGACGAAATACCATTGTCTCGTAAACTCGCTATTACCACTGGCTATGAAATGCGAACAGGTGAAGTCTTCATCACTATTCGTGCGCAAAATCGTTCAATGGAACCTCTTTCCGAAATTATACTCTCGCCCTGGTTCCCTCCGGGCTATACAGCAGATAAAGTTCCATTCGTCGACCGCCTTGCGCCCGACGAAGTAGCAATAATAAGGATGCCACTTCGCATCCAAATGAGTTCAGGAGGTAATGCCTGACTCCATCCTATTCCACCCTATTGGGGGAAACTAAAAAAAAATGGTGAAAAAAATATGAAAGAAAATACGAACGAAAAAAGCGATAATATCGCTGCCATAGGTATTGGTGCAATGATTGTGTTCATTGCATTGATTCTAGTTGCAGCGGTAGCAGCAGCGGTCATTATACAGACGGCTGAAAAATTGCAGCAAAATGCACAAACGACAGGCGAAGAAACAACATCCTTGTTATCATCAAAAGTGATGGTAAAGAATGTTATTGTCCCTTCAGCCGGTGCTTTGTACATTACCTTTGAATTAGCCCCAGGGTCCGATACAATAACCGCAGCTCTAGTAGCTTGGGTTATTGTTTGTGGAACTACTGGTATGGACTCAGGTACTTTCGCTGCAGCAACACTGGTTGGGACAGCTACCCTGCCCGGTGGGACTCTCAACCCTGGCACAACCTATGATTTAACCATCTTAGCAGCAAGTTTGGCTAGTTGTGCCCCTACGGCAAATCAAGATCACATACTATCTATTCAATCAGGTACAGGCGGATTCAGTTTTGAAGAATTGAATTATGGTTCAGTTGTAACAGCAGGAGCGAAGGTAATATGAAGTCAAATACTCGTAACGAAATTCAAGAAGACAAGATTGCAGCGATTGGTATCGGTGCAATGATTGTTTTTATCGCATTGATTCTTGTTGCTGCAGTTGCAGCAGCAGTAATCATTCAAACAGCTGAAAAGTTGCAACAAAATGCACAAAAGACTGGTGACGACACTGCCGATAACATGGCAGGAAAAATCATGATTATGCAAGGTAATGTTGCAACTGCTTCTGCTGCGGCGCACTCCGTCCTCTTCACGGCTGGGGAAGCATATCTGCTTATGGTTCGACTTGCACCAGGTAGTGATACTACCGCACTCAACAGTATTACCTTTCAATTATTCTGTGCAAATGGAGTTGTAGAAGGTACAATGGGCACAGTCGGAATGGGTACTGCAGCAGCAATGACAGCCCATGCCACTGCCGTTACATCACTGACACCAGGAGTTGGTTACTTGATCTGGATTGATGGTGACGGCGGTGGAGCAGATTGTTCACCGGATTCAGGTGATGCATCAGTTGAATTGTATCTGCACGTTGCAAATGGTGGAACAACATTTGAGACTCTTACGATTGATAACACCGCCGGTGGTTCCCTAGTTGTCTGATTATTTCTAAGGGTTGTAGTGGCCGAAAGGCTGAACGACCCTTGGAGGAGGAATCAACATGGCATGGCCATTTAGCGGTAACGCAGATAAAAATCGGGATGCAGACGCAGAACTTACAGAGGAACGACTCAAAATCATGGCAAATATTGCCATCGAGCAAGTCCCACTTCCAGAAGAGGGGGAACTCAGTGAAGAAGATGCGTGGACTATTAGTCCAAGCCCAACCCGAGCGCGAATGAATAGTTTAGGTAGTGTACCAACGGTTGCAGCAACACTTGCACCAACGGCACCTGCTCAAACAAGCACAACAGTGGACACCTCAGGGTTAGAACGCTTAATCAGCAGTCGTCTAGACATGGTCGAAGACGTATTGCGGATGGTTGAAGTTCGACTCGAGGCCCCTCAAGCAGCCCCAGTAATGGATGCTGAAGGGAATCCTGTTGAAGGTTCAGAAGCAGTTGGAGATGAGGCAATGATGGGTGGAGACACCATCGTCACTGCAAGTGGCGAAGTCATTCCTGTTTCTGGTGTTGACCGAATGATGAATGATGACAGTGCACCTTTGGTGGAATTGTACGAGGCTCAAGCACTCGCAGCAAATCCATTCTTGCATGCGCCGTCCAGTGGTGGAACAGCCGATGCAAATCGGGTTGGAGCACCTACTGTCTCTGCTTTACTTCTTGACTCAATGTCGGGAATGGCAGCGGTGAGTTTTGCTCAGAAAGCGATATCATCAGGTATGTTGAGTGATGAAGAAGGGCGGGCTGTGCTTGCTATTGTTCAACTCGCAGCACCTGGTGAATCAGAAGCAGCTTTGGATGACCATTTGTCTCACAAGGAATTGCTCGTCTTTTCATCACTCGTCAGTTCATGGCGCAGTGTGAAAACACTTCGAGGTGAAAACTGAGATGGGCGCCTCGGTTGGAATTGGAGGTCTCATCGTTGGGATCTCAATGTTGGTGGTCTTTTCAATGGCCATTACAGCATTGGACGCACAGGTTGCAACCGGATTGGATGCAATTGAAAGCGCTTCAGTTCCAGACCCGAGTTTTACTGTTGATGATGTGAACATTGCACAATTTGCGATTCATGAAGTCAATATGACTCTTGGAAACCAAGGAACAGGCTATAGCGATGGGATTTTACGAGCAAACGTAGGTTCTGGTGAATGTGGCGGATTTTCCGCTACTTTTACTCAAACGGGTGGACAAATTGATTTAGGAAGCGTGGTTATCACCAACCATGGAAACTGTCCTAATTCAAATCCTCCAACTTGGACGATCTACGATTCGACTTTATCCATCCAAACCCCGACTTCAGTGGCGAATTTCTCTGCTCCTTTGTTCAGACAATACATTTACGCGAACATCACGAATCATGGTTCACTTACTCTTTCAACTGATGAAGTGTGGGTGTTTTATGATGGAGAAGACCCTGAAACATTAACCGCTTCGTCTTCACTTACAGGTTCGAGTACCAACTGGTACTCTGGCGAAACGCGTGTCTTGCACTGGGATGATAATCCCAGTTCAAACACTGCATACGAACGTATTGCATTTACTGCTGGAGCTACAACAATTGTAAGGGCAACATCCTGAGGTTTTACTATGGCAGATGGAGGGGCTTCTACATACATAATGCTGATTACAGCATTATTAGTGTCAAGTTCAGCCAGTGCTGTGCTTATTCAAGAATGGTCTTCTTCATCCCGAGTGATTCAACACCAACAAAGGGGATTACAATTTTCAGAAGAGTTGGGGGTCGACTTTGCAGGAGACCCAATGAATGTGAATCTTGCACGAACGAATCCTGATACAATTACCTTTTACATTTTGAATACAGGTGAACATACTATGAACGAGACGAAAATGGAAGTTTTAATCGACGGTTTGTCGATTTCATCTTCTGAAGTGACAACATCATTTGTTGGTTCTGCTACCGATTGGAATCCGAATGTCATGGTAGAAGTGGAGGTTTCTAATTCGTCTTTTAATTCATATAATGATGGCGATGACATCAGTATTTTTACCACTGTAGTATCTGATTCAGTATCAGGAATGTCAGCCAGTGCAAGTTTTGGAGTGGAGGTGCGTCTAGATGTCTGATGACCCTGTAAAAGAGGACCCATTCCTTACGGCACACAAACCGATTGAAGATGGATTTCCTTACGAACTGGAAACCGATTCATTAGCGGATTCCATGGGTCTGCGGTTACCAAACCGTTCTCTAATGATTCTCCAAGGTACCGTTGGTGGAGGTAAATCTCTTCTTTCTCAACGTCTTGCCTATGGTTTGGCAGAAAATGATGTCAAAGTTCTAGTGATTACGACCGAACTTACCACTCGTGGATGGGTTGAACAGATGGAGTCAATTGGCTATGGAGTGACTGAATCTATTCGCTCTGGCCAACTTTTGGTCTTCAGCCGATTCGGTACAATTGCTGAATCTTTACCTGAGGTTGGTCTCGAAGAACTTCTTGAATCTGAAGCGATTGAACTTGCTGATGTTGTTATCATTGATTCTGCAAGTTCTATTATGCCTGCAGATTTAGATGACATCAGTCGATTCAAACTAATGCAAAAACTTCGTCAAGTTTGTTCGAAGGGTCGGTCACTTATGCTGTGTATCGACCCTGAAGAAATGGACCACAAATTATTACATACTATGCGTGCATCTTCTGAAGTCGTTTTAGATTTACAAACAGCGATGATAGGTGGAGAAATCAAGCGAAATATCGTGATTACCCGCTACCTTCGGGCAGCAGGGCCAATTCAAACATCGATTGGATGGCGTGTTGAACCCGGCATGGGATTCATCGTCGATATTACAGCAGTGAGCTGATGGAGTGATTTGAAATGGCCGCCGATGAACCAAGATTCGCTAAAGGTGACCTCAATGGGGTTATGAATGCACATTCTCACGTTGCTGAATGGGTAAGTGATTTCGAATCGAGATATGGTACACGTCCGATTTACTATGGAGAGTTGGACCGTGGAGCAAAGAAAGAACGTCCTTTCAATCTCATTTACATTACTAAAGAACCGATTTTTGTTCATATCTATGAGCCACCGGCTGATGAAGAAGGTGGAGGGCAAATCCTTTGGTTTGGACTTGAGCCACAACTTTCTGAGGAAGAGGAAAACCTTCGACGTGGATTAATCGAAACTCTACTGCAAGAAGCGCCTAGTGCACCTACATTTACTACAGATGATGAATTCGAAAATATTCTCTCTCAGATGATTGAGCGATATACACTCCTCGACACGGATGCCAACTCAACTGTTAGGCGCCAAGGACGATTATGGGAAATGATGGGGATGGATGACAAACGCGTCATTGTTACTGAAGCGCAACGCGAACGCTTGCGATATATCGTGGTTCGAGATTTAATTCGTAACGGCCCATTAGAGCCGCTTCTTTCCGATGAAATGCTGGAAGATATTCACTCGATTGGATTGAAGCATGTTCACATGGACCACAAGGTGTTTGGAATGGTCACCTCAAATATCCGATTCCGTGACCGCGAATTACTTTCAAGGTTTTTACGAGCGATGTCAGAAAGAATCGGGCGCCCAGTATCGGATAACAAGCCGATTATCGATGGTGCATTACTTGACGGCTCTCGTATCAATATCATTTTCTCTGATGACGTTTCGATGCTCGGTCCATCGTTTACGATTCGTAAATTCGCTGAAGAAACAATTTCTATCACTCAACTGATTGCTTGGGGAACTATTTCTGCTCAAGTTGCTGCATATATCTGGATATGTCTTGAATACGGTATGTCCGTGTTGGTGTCCGGAGAAACCGCTTCGGGAAAAACTACAACATTGAATGCGATTTTACCTTTCATTGACCACAATGTCAAGATATATTCTGCTGAGGACACCCCTGAAGTAAAGGTCCGACACAAGATTTGGCAACGGTTAGTTACACGTTCTTCAAAGAATGAAGAATCCCGTGTTGAAATGTTCGATTTGCTTAAAGCGGCTTTGAGAAGCCGTCCTCGATACATCATCATTGGTGAGATTCGTGGTGTTGAAGGGGCTACGGCCTTCCAAGCAATGCAGACTGGGCACCCCGTCATTGCTACTTTCCACGCATCATCAATTGTCAAAATGATTCAAAGATTTACAGGTGACCCAATCAATGTCCCAATTCGATTTTTCGATAACTTGAATTTTGCCATTTTCCAAGAAGTAGTCGAAGCACCTGGTGGAGGTATTGCTCGACGTGTCACAGGTATCGATGAAGTAATTGGCTACAACAAACACAGCGATGGTGTATTGACCCGTGGTATGTTCGAATGGGACCCGGTAAAGGATAAGCATTACTTCCGAGGAATGTTCCAAAGCCATCTTCTTGAAAATAAAATCGCAGCAATGGCTGGATTTTCAAATAAGCGTGACATCTATGATGAAATGCTCAAGCGTGCAGACGCTCTTGACAGAATGGTTGACCGAGAATTGACGCATTATGACGATGTTTTCGATTTGTTAGGAATTTACTACAACAGCGGTTGGGAACACTTTGACAGAGCAGTCGATACATGGACTGGAGTAAACCAAGGCTGAGGTGATGTCGAATGCAGCGAATGTCTTTCTGGCAAATCGCCCTTCGGCGGGTCGATATGCCTGTTGGCAGATTTCTTCTCATCTATGTTGGAGGCTCTGCTATTGCTGGTTTCTTTTTTTCCTTAATCCTCATTTTCTTAACGGGTGGTTTAGTTGAGGGCGCCCTATTTTCAGGCGTTTCGGGTATTTTGTTGCTCATTCTACTTCCACTTCTCTCGGCTGTATCTGCTGCAGCGTTCCCTTTACTTGATGTACAGCGTTCAGCGACGATGATTGAGAAAGAGATGCATATGTTCATCACAAGAATGGGCATTCTATCGTTGGGTGAAGTTGGTGCACAATCAATTTTCGATATTTTGAAACAAATGAGTGATTATGGTGAATTAGCGAATGAAGTCAAGAGAATTGAAGTTCTTGTCGACAAATGGCACACATCCCTGCCGGAGGCATCACGTATTGTAGCACAACAAAGTCCGAGTCCATTATGGGCGGATTTCCTTGACAGAATGGCTTTTTCAATTGAAGCGGGACAAGCAATTGACGGATTTATGCGCTCGGAACAAGAAACGGTTGCTGAGCAGTACACTACCCTGTATGACACACGCCTTGAATCAGTCGACATGATGAAGGAAATTTACGTTTCTTTGGTTTCCGCCGGATTATTTGGTCTCGTGATTGCCGGAATTCATTTGGTTTTATTCGAAGTCGGTTCGGCAACTGATACACCAATTATGGTCGCTAGTAGATTGAGATTCCTTCTTTTGGCCTCGCTTCTTTTCACTGTCGTTCAGATAGGTGCTGTCTTTGCTTTTAAAGCAACAGTCCCCGACGATCCGACTTTTGCTCGCGATGAAATGGATACTCCATTCCGAATAAATTTCCTCCGTGCTCTTGTCGGTGCAGGGATTTTGACAGCATTCCTTCTTGTGATAATGACATTGTTATTAGCCTCTGCCTGGACTGCAATTACAACCCAATGGGACCGATATGGTCTTATTTTTATTGCCGCCCCACTCACGCCAATGCTGATTCCAGCATTGATGATTAGTCGTGAAGAAAGACAAGTTTTGCGCCGTGATGAAACATATCCTGATTTTATTCGTGCTTTAGGAGGCACAGCACAGGCTCGTTCCGCAGAACCATCTGCTACAATTAAGGCATTACGTGGGATTGATTTTGGTATGCTTGATCGCTCTATTGACCGGTTGGAAAGACGTCTTTCGACTCGAATCGATTCTGACCGTGCTTGGGATTATTTCAATGCAGATACAAATTCAGCAGTCATTTCTCGCTATACAAGAATTTACATCGAAGGCTCTCAATCCTCTGGAAAGCCAGCAGATACAGCCGAAATGGTCTCTCGTTCGGTGGGTAGTCTTCTTTCATTGCGCCGTAGAAGAGCCTTGTCAGCAGATACGATGCGGGGTGTAGCCCTTGGTTTGTTAATCGCTTCAGTAACAAGTTTGAACGTCACCATTGCAATTGTTCTCAAACTTGGAGATTCAATTGCAGGTGTTGCTTCTAATTTCACAGATACCGATGTTTCCGCACTCTCTGAATTTGGCGCTGGACTAGCTTTACCGGTAATGGAAGATGCTTCAGGTGTGGGGGAAAATATACGAATGTTCAAAATTATTGTATCGATATTGATTCTTTTCCAAGTTGCTGCGGTTTCCATAATATCAAATCGCTTACGAGGTGGAGCTCGTACAACAGCACTTGGTCAAGCCATTCAGTTGCTATGGGTTGCAGGTATTACCTCTTACATCACCTCTCGCATCCTTGAAGCAGCATCTGCTGTATTCGGTGTCTAATATACCCAATAACAATAACCCGCTTCTCTAATTTGTGGCCATGCAAAGCCCCCCCCCGCCAACAGCCCCAACCATTCCAACTATTGCTCCAGCCCCAGCCCCAGCCCCAGCAGCAGCCTCACCTTATCAGCCGGCAGCAGGTTTTCAGGAATCTGCAATGAGTTATTCTTTCCATCGCTGGCTCATGCTCGGTGTTATCCTCATTCTCGCATCCGTCATTTTTGTCGAAGTAGTAGGGATGTTTGGAGAACCATCAATCGTTGATTATGATATGGAACTAGAAGGCACTCTTGACCAAATTGCCAAGGATACAGAAGCACATACGGATATGAATCGTGTAATTGGTTCAGTCGGAAGTATTCTTCAAGCCGTGGGCCTTGGAATGATTGGTTATGCACTACTGAGAACATCTCACGATGATAAGCATGAACATGCTGCTATGCGTGTAACTGCAATAATTCTAGGCGCTCTTGTTATCGTGAATATTGCGTCACGCAACATAACAGTCTTTTGAATCAGCGTTTCTTTTCTTGAGCAATACGCTTTTTTGTTGCCGTCCATGAACAAATTGGACATTGCGTGAGGTCATGCCCTCTAGCAGGACAATATTCTCTACCGAAGAAGATAATCTGCAAGTGCAATTTATTCCAAATCTTCTTGGGAAATATTGCTTTGAGGTCTTTCTCAGTTCGCTCAACAGTAGTGTCATTTGACAATCCCCAACGAGCCGCGAGACGATGGATGTGTGTGTCGACAGGAAATGCTGGAACACCAAAGGCCTGTGCCATAACTACACTTGCAGTTTTGTGGCCAACACCGGGTAAATTCTCGAGTTCTTGAAAACTCTGAGGTACAACACCTGCATGCCTTTCAACTAGAAGTTCTGAAAGTCTGTGAATGTTTTTCGCTTTCGTTGGTGCCAGTCCAACTTGACGTATGTCACTGAGGATTGTATCAACGCTGAGTTTGACCATGTCGTGCGGTGTTGGCGCTTTAGAAAATAGCGCTGGAGTGACTTGATTCACTTTGAGGTCCGTTGTCTGTGCACTCATCAATACAGCGACCAATAATTGGAAATCGTTCTGATGGTCGAGAGGAACCGGTGTTTCAGGGTAGAACTCCTCAAGCATAACGACAATACGTTCTGCCTTTTCACTCCGTTTCATTTCATTCACCTTTGAAATCAACAATTATGCAGGTACTCCGCAGATGATATCAAACCTATTTCCAAGAAAGTCAATGTCGAAGATTTTTGTAGTGAAGCGGACATTGAATCACCTCAAGATTCTATTCTGATATCGTATTCTTCTCCAGTTTTCCATCCGAATAGCAATCCAAGGAATACTGAGAGAAGAGGGATTCCATTACAGATGAGCGATTCCATCGGCTCAGTCACTGGCTGGCCTGCAAGATACCAAATCAGCATTGCCAAAAGCAAGCCTGGAATCATCATGACCCCGCCCATAATCAGGGTTCTCAACAGACGCATATCACTGCCAGAAAGGGGTGAGTGATGAATGTGTGGTTTGAATACCTTCACGCAAGACGTTGAGACATTTCCTCACCTGTGAGTGAATTTAGAACATTTTGAGATTCAATCCAGCCTTTACGTGCTGCCATCACACCATAACTTATGTCCGCTAAACCACGAATCGAGTGAGCATCTGGATTGATTATGACAGGTACACCTAATCCCTTGGCGTGTTTACATAAACGCCAATCTAAATCCAAACGATACGGGCTTGCATTCAGTTCAACGGCTTTCAAACGCCCATCATCGTTATGTTCTGCCATATGTTCAAGAACAGCAAACAAATCCACTTCATAGCCATCTCTTCCTTGCAATATTCTTCCGGTTGGATGGCCAAGAATTGTTGTCGAAGGATGGTCAATACATTGCATCAATTCTTCAGTATTTTGAATCTCATCACGAGCAGTCCATTTCGAAATTGCGTGGACTGAGGCAACTGTGTAATCCAATTGAGACAAGACCTCATCAGGATGGTCCAATTTTCCACCTTCGAGTATGTCGGATTCTACACCATGGAATAAACGGAAATCAACACCTTCCTCTGCCCAAGCACTGTTGTATTCTCGAATTCTAGCACCTTGCTGCAATAAATCCTCAGCACTTGCTCCGTTTGCAATTTTGAGAGTGGGGGAATGGTCGGCAATACCCAACCAATTCCAGCCCATTTTACGTGCAGTATCGGCCATTTCTTCTAGAGTTGCCTCGCCATCAGAAAGGGTGGTGTGATTATGCAGTGCTCCGCGAATATCTTTTCCAGTGATTAACGAAGGTAATGCGGAGGATTCAGCAGCCACAAGTTCACCCGTATCTTCTCGTAATTCAGGCGTGACCCATTCAAGATCTAGGTGACGATAAATTTCGATTTCATCGTTGGCAGGAAGTGAAAACTGTGCAGCGGCCATGCCTTTCAAGTCGCCGGCCTTTTCATCAGGAATCAATCCGAATTCATTGAGTTTCAAGCCACGTTCAATGGCTCTTTGCCGCATGGCAATATTGTGTTCTTTACTGCCGGTGAAATACGCCAAGGTGAATGGAAAAACTTCTGGAGGTACCAATCGAACTTGAGCATCAATTGTTCCGCCGCTTTCCAATTGTTCGTAATCATCTCCTCCGATTGCATCTAATACATTCGGGTCAATATGGCCAACAGTAAATCCACCTTCAAAGACGCTCGTATCAAGAATTATACTGATTTTAGAATCCCCTGCCCCTTTGACATCAGCGATTCCAGGGAGACCAAGAATGGCTTTCGATACCGCTTCATGATGCTTGTTTTCTACGGCTACTACCAAGTCAAGGTCGCCAATTGTTTCTTTGCGTCGACGAGCACTTCCCGCTAATTGTGCCTTTATCACTCCATCAAGTGCTGCAATTTTTGATTGAAATGCTTCACCATACATCAAGCCAACATCAAGCCTCCGTCGTGCTCTAAATCGTGCAAGTAATTCGATACCATCTAGCATCCGTTGTTGTGATTTTTGGCCAAACCCCTTCATTGGGGCAATCAATCCATCAAGGGCAGCCTGTTTTAGGGTTGCAACTGAATTGACTCCAAGTTCTTCATTCATTAATTTGATTCTTTTTGGTCCCAGTCCAGGTATGCCGAGCATTTCTATCAAACCTTTTGGAGTTTGTTCATGCAAGTTCACCCAATCATTTGGCCAGCGCCCTTCGCCTATAGCTTGAGTTAGTGCAGAACCAAGACCCTTTCCAATACCCTTGATATCAAAAAGGCGACCAGTAGCCACTAACTCCCCCAAATCTTCAGTTAGTGAGCCAAGCATGCGGCTAGCGTTTTGATAGGAGCGAACACGGAATACATTGGCCCCATTTAGTTCGAGTAGAACTGCAACTTGGTGAAGAGCCGAAGCGATTTGGTTGCGAGAAAAATAGGGGGGGCCACTCGGTCGAGCCTTCGGGAGTACAAATCCGCCACCTGCCATAATGGATGATACGGTCGACCCTTCTCAAACATTACTCTCCCTCAATTATGTCGAAACTTCATGTTGAAGAACCACAAGCCACAGGGTCCTTCATGGTCAGCGTCGATTTCATCGAACATTTGGCAGAATCACTTTGTGGTATTTCAGTAATTTTGTTCACATTTATCGCTACCTTTTCACGTTCTGAAAAAGCAGAATACGTGGTCCAGAATTTGATTGCCATTTTGCTCATAGCAGCAGCAATTGTATTGTGGTGGCTCTCCTTATCAGGGGGGGAGTTATGGGGTTCAAACTATCTTCCAAAACCACTGTCATTGGTTTGTATTGTCATTGCGATTTCCGCTCGAATGAACATCAAGGGCGAAAATATCTCTTTTGGAGCCAATCCACATACAATCGGGAACTCTAATGAGGACGAGTAATCAAACGATTTCACCGCGTGGTTTCGATGATTCGGATTCGACAGGTTTAGTATTTTCATTTTCCTTTGCCATTTTTTGGTCGATAAATGTGCGCATGTATTCTGGAAGTTCACCGTTGACAAAAATCACATCATTGATGTAATCCAGTTTTTTGAGTGAATAGTAAATTTGCATCGCAGTCATTGGAGTCGATGAACAACCATTGCACCCACCATCGAGTGAAAGCATAATGTTTCCATCGGTTGTATCCAAAACCGTCACGATTCCATCATGTTCATCCAGAATCTCTTGAACTGGGCCAATTTCAGCCAAGACCTCCTCCGCAGTGATGCTCATCATTCAGCGCTGTGCACCTCTCCCCTTTCAACAATTGCTTGGCAGTATCGGTTTTCAAACCGCTTCGGCGTGATGGTTGAACCATCAAAAAGCAGTACAGGGTGTGTTTTGGGGGAACCACTTATGAGGGGTTCTTTGGTCGCCGGAAACACAGGTGTTCTATAATGATGGATAATATACCAATGATTGCCGCAGGTGCAGGTCTTGTCGGACTTGTAATTGCATTTATGCTGTATCAACAAGTAAACAAAGTGAAAATTGACAACCAAAAAGTTGCCGAAATTACAAAAGAAATTCAAGAAGGTGCCATGGCGTTCCTTGTTGCTGAGTACAAAGTTCTCGCAATCTTCGTTGTTGTTGTCGGTGCTGCACTGACCCAACTCAACGACATGAATACCGCTCTTGCTTTCTTCGCAGGTGCATTCGCTTCAGTTGTTGCTGGTTTCTCAGGTATGCGTTCAGCGACTTCGGCAAATGGCCGAACCACAATGGCTGCTAAGAACGACGGCAAAGCCGGAGCATTGGCAGTTTCATACAATGGTGGAGCAGTCATGGGCCTTTCAGTAGGCGGTCTCGGTCTTCTCGGAATTTCCCTTGTTGCATACTGGCTTGGTGCTGGTGATGCTAACCCTGACCTTTCTGCTGCAGCAGGATTCGGTATGGGTGCTTCATCCATTGCTCTATTTGCTCGTGTCGGTGGCGGTATCTACACCAAGGCTGCTGACGTCGGTGCTGACCTTGTCGGTAAAGTCGAAGCAGGTATTCCTGAAGACGACCCTCGAAACCCTGGTGTTATCGCTGATAACGTTGGAGACAACGTTGGTGATGTCGCTGGAATGGGTGCGGATATCTTCGAATCTTTTGTTGGTTCAATCATCGCAGCAATGATAATTGCAAGTTCCGATGGATTCGGTGGCGCGGGTTTCACTGGTGCATCTGATTACATCATGATGCCAATTATGCTCGGCCTCATTGGATATGTGGCTTCTATAATCGGAGTGTTCTCCATGTTCGTTCTCAAGAATGGTAAAGATGCAGCAGCAGCACTTCGAAACACGACTTTTATTGCAGCAATTCTCTTTTGGGCTGGCGGTTATTTTGCCATCAATCAAAATTTGATTGCAGTCGAAATCGGCGTTATGCACTCCGTTGTTCTGGGCAGTGTTGTTGGAATTGCTATTGGCCTCATCACCGAATACTATACTGGAATCGAACCAGTGTTTGGAATTAAGACAAAGGCGATCCCTCACATCGGTGAAATGTCAAAGACAGGGCCGGCAACCAACGCTATCGCAGGCCTTTCGGTCGGTATGATGTCCACATTCATCCCAATCCTCTTAATTGCTGGAGGAATTCTTGGTGCGAACTACTTTGGTGGAGATGAATACGGACTCTACTGTATTGCAATGGCCGCTATGGGTATGCTTGCTACAGTCGGTGTCACAATGACCGTCGATGCTTACGGACCAGTTGCTGACAACGCAGGTGGCATCGCAGAGATGAGCGGTCTTGGTGCTGATGTTCGTGCCATTACTGACGAACTTGATTCAATCGGAAACACAACCGCTGCAGTCGGCAAAGGATTCGCAATCGGTTCAGCAGCTTTGACTGCCCTTGCTCTGTTTGCAGCATACACCGCAGCAATCACTGGGGACTTAGATTTGACACTCACCAACCCGATGGTCGTAATAGGTCTACTGATTGGTGGAGGTTTGCCATTCGTAGTAGCAGCAATGACCATGACCTCAGTCGGAAAGGCTGCTGGTGAAATGGTTGTCGAGATTCGACGCCAATTCAAAGAAATCCCTGGCCTTCTTGAAGGCAAGGAAGGCGTCAAGCCTGATTCTCAACTCTGTGTTGATATTTCAACCAAGGCCGCTCTACGTGAGATGGTCGGACCAGGTGTTGTAGCAGTTCTTGCCCCAGTCATCGTCGGTATGGCGCTGGGTTGGGATGCACTTGGAGGTCTCCTCGCAGGTTCTCTTGTCACAGGTGTTCTCATGGCTCTATTCATGGCAAACGCTGGTGGTGCTTGGGATAATGCCAAGAAAGCAATCGAACAAGGACATATCGATGGTGCAAAGAAAGGTGATGCTGCTCATGATGCGGCAGTTATTGGCGACACTATTGGAGACCCATTCAAAGACACATCTGGCCCCTCACTCAACATTCTCATTAAGTTGATGTCCATTGTTGCAGTTGTTCTTGCCGGAACTGGCAAACTAACTCAGACTGGACTTCTTTGAAGACTTCTTGAGGCGTTAGACTCATGAAGAACGCCCGACAGGGTCGTTCATGGGTCCTCGGTTACAAGCCAGCATCATGCTGTTGCTTTTGCTTTGCACAAGTGCATTGTCAGGCTGTACAACGGGTTCTCTCAACACCTCCGGTAACGATACCACAACCGTGGAACAAAAACTTCTCCCGGAATGGGCCGTAGGTGATTGGTGGCTATACACTTTCGAGACTGCCCAATTTGGTGAAGATACAGCACGTTTAGTGGTTACAGAGATTGATGAGGGCGAGAATCAGTACATGCTGGGTATCTCCTCAGAAAGAGAAGCGCAAAGACATGCAGTCATCAACCACAATCCATTCTTGGGTCGAGTGATAATTGATGATTTAGCAGTCTATGAAAACGGCGAGCCCCAATCAGTATTCAATTTCCCTTGGAATAATGGTGATACCTGGCAGTTTACTTTGCTCGGGGAATCATGGATGGCGGAAACCACTGGCTCCATCAATGGAATGGCGGTTGTAAAGGCCAGTAGCAGTTCAGGTCATTCTCTTGAATACCACTTTGATGGTAGTAATGGATTCATTGACTACTTTGAATGGTTAGACCAGAATGATGAATTACAATTCCGAATGTCATTGACTGACACAGGTAGCGATTATAGTGGCGAGGCTTGGTTTATTCGAGCCACTGACTTGAAAGACCGTGTATTCGAGGGGCCTATTGATGGTGAAGTTACAGACACTTTCGTAGATAGTAGCCACCCCTCGGGTATTGATTTCAACTATTATGTATTCTACATCGATGTTGCAATCCCACAAGGTGGGACTGGGACTTTATCGGTCAAAGACCATGCCGGAAATAGTATTTTGACTCGAACCTATACGGCAGGAACCCAATCTCAAGAATTAGCAACAATACCAAGTCGTACCGATGAATACACTCTGGAAGTCACTCTTACCGGTGGACAAAGTTCAATCCACTTCATGATTGCAGGTGGAATTGAAAACTACTGGGAATTGTGAGGCGATACCTTGCCAACTCTCATCATGATGCACGGAATGACTGGTGATGCCAGCATGATGCGGCCATTTGCGGAAAAAATTCTCCCCGAAGGTTGGACACTTATCGTTCCTGAAGCACGTTACACACATTCTCTTCGTGGCCGAACTTGGTGGCGATATGAGGATGAAGATGCAGATGCAACACGTCGGATGACGCTCTCTCGTAGAGAACTCATCGATGTTGACTCTTCACTCTCACAACTTGAACAACTCATCGCTGAACAAGCACCACTTGGGCCGTTGGTTGTTGGTGGTTTTTCTCAAGGTGGAGCAATGGCTCAGGAAATGTTGCAATTGCCACTTGCTGACCGAATTGTTGGTGTAGTAGCCATGGGGACTCGTTTGGTTCGAGAAATGGAACTGCGGATTCGGCTTGCTGAATTAGAACCAAAGCATCTTTTTTGGATGCATGGCGAACGTGATCTTCGGGTTTCTATCCAAGATGGTTGGGCAGTAGCCCATGTGTTTGAATCAGCCGGCTGGGCAATGGAATTAATTGAACACCCAAAAGGTCACATGATTCCCATGGAACACCATGCTGCATTGAAAGAATGGTTAACTGCGCTGTCGCAAATAAGGTTGTAATTGGTCATAACCGCCGATGAATACAGTTTGTTCATCTTTGATATCAAAAATTACTGGAACCGTTCGATGACCTGTAGCCTCTACTATGTGTTGGCGCAAATGTGGTTGTTCATCAAAATTGAATTCGGTAAAGGATAGTTGGTGACGCTCAAGCAAACGCTTTGCAGCGCTACAATAGTTACAAAAATTCCCGGTATATATCAAGAATTCAGTTGAACTTGATTGAGCATGTTCAAGAAGTATATTGGGGGCCATAGAAGTTGTTCTTAACCTGCCTATTTGAAGCTATGCACTGAAAGTCATCACTTCATAAATGGAATTTGTAGTATTCTTTTTGAGTCCTTGTTCAAGAAGTTGAATTCTATCATCATCGCCTAGATTGTGTAATCGAAGAATACGGGTATTCACTCCTTGTTGTGCAGCAATTCGTCCCAGGGTTTCAGCAGTGAGGCTGCCAAATCCATGGATGCCGTCAGGACATGCGCCGTGGAGGTGTGTTGTATCAACTCCTTTTCTTCTTTCACCTGTGGTTGAAGATTGGTCAGTTACAATAATCAATGTTTTTACTTGGCTTACAGCAATTTCATCCAAGGCACTTCTAACTAGTGTGATTGTTCCTTCAAGACGTTTTCGATAGTCTTGGTCTTGATTATCATAGGTCTCAATAACCATTGCATCAGCTGCTTTAGCATGTTCAACAAGTGTCCAACCCAATGAGTTCAATCGAGAAGGCACCTCTCCTCCTGGGCCGATGTATCGGAGGGCGGGCATGTTTGCTCCACACATAACTGAGCCATGTTCTTTCCGTAAAATCAAACTGTTTTGAATGCGAAACTACTATGTGAAAGCGGAAAGATAACACTCTCCATGTCTCTTGAGTTCCGTTTGCATAAACGGAAGGATAAAAAGACCAATCGTCTACCTCTTTCCATGGTAGCGGAGCGTATGCGCAGGCTAGGAGCATTTGCCGCACTAGCAATGTTCATCTTTTCCTCTCTTTCTACATCTCAGTTGATGCTATTAGAATTGAATTCCTCAATGGATGATGACCCTCAATTTTCCTCTGCTCGTTCCGGTAATGATACAGATTCTGACGGTATTGATGATGTTGATGATATCTGTGCGAATGGAGATACCGGCTGGACCTCAAATGCAATAACAGACCACGATTCTGATGGTTGCCGCGACTCAACTGAAGACACCGATGACGATAATGACGATCAACCCGACTCTTTCGATGACTGTCAAACTGGGAATTTAGGTTGGAATTCTTCAACACCAGGAACGGATTACGACGATGACGGTTGCCAAGATTCCCTTGAAGACCTAGATGACGATAACGATTCAGTCAATGATACCTCAGACACTTGCCAAACTGGTGACCGAGGATGGACTTCAACTTCGAGCAATGACTATGATTCCGATGGCTGTCAAGATATTTCAGAAGATTTAGATGACGATAACGATTCAGTCGTTGACACCTCTGACCTTTGCACACCCGGTGAACTCGGTTGGACTTCAACCTCATCGACAGATCATGATGGTGACGGATGCCAAGACTCAAGCGAAGACGACGATGATGACAACGATCAAGTTGTTGACGATGATGACTCGTGTACACCGGGGGATATCGGATGGACCTCATCATCTGGTACAGACCACGACGATGATGGTTGCCAAGATTCGGGTGAAGATACCGATGATGATGATGATGGCATAACCGATTCTTTAGATGGATGCAGTGACGGTGACCTTGGATGGACGCCAGATAGTTCTACCGATTATGATACTGATGGTTGCCAAGATTCAACCGAGGACACCGATGATGATAATGATGGAATATTCGATGGTCCTGACCAATGTGAGAAAGGCGATTTAGGATGGACTTCCTCTTCATCAACTGATTATGACTCCGATGGTTGTCAGGATGGTACATCTGAAGACCTCGATAGAGATAACGATGGTATCAACGACGGTTCTGATAATTGTAGTTCGGGAGACTTGTTGTGGCTTTCTTCGGGAAGCACTGATCATGATACTGATGGCTGTCAAGATTCGGGTGAAGACCTCGATGATGATAACGATGGAGTGGCGGATTTGCACCCTGATATGTGTCTCTTAGGTGACCTTGGATGGACCTCGACCCCAGCAACGGATTTCGATGGCGATGGTTGCCGAGATTCAACCGAAGACGACGACACCGATAACGATGGCATTGATGATGTTGATGATGAGTGTAATTCCGGAGACACCGGTTGGTCTTCAACACCAACAACTGACCACGACAATGATGGTTGCCAAGATTCGGGCGAAGATACCGATGATGATAATGACGGAATAACTGATTCCTTAGATGATTGCAGTGACGGTGACCTTGGATGGACGCCAGACAGTTCTACAGATTATGATTCAGACGGTTGCCAAGATTCAAACGAGGACCTCGATGATGATAATGACCTCGTGGATGATGATGTTGATACCTGTGAGAAAGGTACACTTGGCTGGACATCAAGTCCTTCAAGTGATTATGATGGAGACGGATGTAAAGATTCCACAGAAGATAATGACCGAGATAATGATGGAATCCTTGATTCAAGCGATGTATGTCCGCAAGGTGACCTTGGTTGGACATCAGGACCTTCAACCGACCATGATTCCGATGGTTGTCAAGATTCAGGTGAAGATAACGATGACGATAATGATGGGGTCCTAGACAACGCCCCGGATGTCTGCCAAACCGGTGACCTCGGATGGATTTCTTCTTCAGCTAACGACCGCGACGCAGATGGTTGTCAAGATTCAACTGAAGACCCAGATGATGATAATGATGGTGTCCATGATACGATAGATGATTGTCAGAACGGGGACATGGGATGGATTTCTTCTTCAACAACAGACCATGATTCGGATGGCTGCAGAGATGCTTCTACTGAAGACCCAGATGATGATAATGACTCTGTTCTCGATGGTGTCGATACTTGTGACAAAGGTGAAACTGACTGGACACCGTCAACCCTGAACGACTATGATTCGGATGGTTGTAAAGACGATGTAGAGGATAATGATGATGACAATGATGGTGTTATTGATTCAAATGACTCCTGTGTTAGAGGCGACCTCGGTTGGACATCGAACGCAACTACAGACAATGATGGTGATGGATGCAGAGATAGTACCGAAGATTTTGATTCCGATAACGATGGAGTCGCAGATAATATTGATTCTTGCCCTCAAGGGATAACAGGATGGTCATCTTCATCTTCGACCGACTATGATTCAGATGGTTGTAAAGACACATCTGCTGAAGACAACGACGATGATAACGATGGATACAATGATTCTGTGGATGATTGTCCTACTGGAACAATTGGTTGGACGCCGACTCCTTCGAATGACTATGACTCAGATGGTTGTAAAGATGACACGATTTTTGACACTGACGATGATAATGATGATCAACCCGACCCCTTCGATGACTGTCAAACTGGAAATATGGGCTGGAATTCTTCAACACCGGGGACGGATTACGACGATGACGGTTGTCAAGATGCTTCAAGTGAAGATTTAGACGATGATAACGATGAGGTAGAGGATTTGCACCCTGATGATTGCCAATTTGGAAACTTGGGTTGGATTTCCTCTCCAACAACAGACCATGATGGCGACGGTTGTGAAGATGCTTCAAGTGAAGATGACGATGACGATAATGACAATATTTCTGATTCCCTAGACGATTGCCAATTTGGTGAAGGTTCTTGGATTCCATCTCCTTCAACTGATTATGATTCAGATGGTTGCAGGGATGCGACCGAAGACCTCGATGATGATAACGACGATGTCGACGATGTTGATGATGAATGTCACTTTGGCGACTTAGGATGGATTTCATCACCAACAACAGATAATGATGGCGATGGTTGCCAAGATAATTCGATTGAAGATGATGATGATGATAATGATGGAATCTTAGATTCACTCGACGATTGTCAAGATGGAGATGTAGGATGGACGCCCTCATCAACCACTGATTACGATTCCGATGGTTGCCGAGATGCAACAGAAGACCTTGATGATGATAACGATGGTGTCAATGATGATGTTCCAGATGTTTGTCAGACTGGTGAATTGAATTGGATTTCAACTCCAGCAACAGATTACGATGGCGATGGTTGCCGAGATGCGACAGAAGACCCCGATACCGATAACGATGGAATCAATGATGTCGATGATGATTGTAATTTTGGTGAATTAAACTGGGTCTCGAGTACATCAACGGATTGGGATTCTGATGGATGTAAAGATGATTCAATCGAAGATAACGATAATGATAATGACAGTATTCCAAATTCATCAGATGAATGCCCAACAGGCATTATCGGTTGGACACCAACTCCTCTCAATGACTACGATTCCGATGGTTGTCGAGATGTCGATGAAGACCTCGATGATGATAATGATGGTGTCGCTGATGATGACGACGGCTGCGCTACAGGCGATTTGAATTGGACTTCTGATGCGACTACAGACATCGATGGTGACGGTTGCCGAGATTCAACAGAAGATTCCGATGATGATAATGACAGCATCGGAGATGGTAATGACAATTGTCCTAACGTAGCGAATACAAATCAAGCAAATCATGACTTTGACTCCGAAGGCGATGCTTGTGATGATGACGATGATAACGATGGTGTCGACGATGACGTTCCCGACAATTGTGTTCGTGGAGCACTCGGTTGGACTTCTTCCAGTTTGAACGACCATGATGGCGACGGTTGTCGAGATTCTGATGAAGATACCGATGACGATGGGGATGGGATTTCAGATACCTCAGATGATTGTACTCCTGGTGAAATTGGTTGGATTTCAAACGCTGTAACCGACCACGATTCAGATGGTTGTCTCGACCAAAACTCCGGTAATGCTCTCGAAGAGGATGACGACGATGATGATGATGGAATGCTCGATGGTCCTGACGTATGTGAGAAAGGCGATTTAGGTTGGACTTCAAACAGCGTCACAGATTATGATGGAGACGGTTGCCGAGATGCTGGTGAGGACACTGACGATGATGGAGATGGAGTTTCAGACTCTTCAGATAGCTGCCTTCAAAGTACGGTGGGATGGATTTCAAACTCCACAACTGATAATGACGGTGATGGCTGTGAAGACGGTAATTCTGACCTTGATGATGATAACGATGGAGTCCTCGACGTCAATGATAACTGTCAATTTGTTCCAAATACAAATCAAGCCAATTATGACGGCGATTCCGAAGGCGATGCTTGTGATAACGACGATGACAATGATGGAATAAACGACCCCTTTGACGTTTGTGTAAGAGGTGAGATGGGATGGATATCAACTCAATTTACTGACCATGACAGCGATGGATGCCAAGATTCGACAAACGAGGATCCCGATGACGATAACGATCAAGTTAACGATGTTAATGATGATTGCCAACTCGGTACCGTAGGTTGGATTTCCTCTCCAGCAACCGATTATGATAGCGATGGCTGTCAAGATAGTGGTGAAGATTTAGATGATGATAATGACACTGTTCCCGATGTGATTGACCGCTGTGCAACAGGGGAAATTGGATGGACTCCAACGCCTGCAAATGATTACGATTCTGATGGTTGCCGAGATGCAACAGAAGACCTAGATGATGACAATGATGGAATCAATGATAACATTGATGTAAACTGTCAGAAAGGCGACCTTAACTGGATTTCAACTCCAGCAACCGACCATGATTCGGATGGTTGCCGAGATGCTGGTGAAGACCTTGATGATGACAATGATACTAAAGCAGATGTAAGTGATGATTGTCGCTTGGGAGAACTTGGATGGATTTCAACTCCTGCAACCGATTATGATGGTGATGGTTGCCGAGATGCCACTGAAGATGACGATGACGATAACGATACAGTTTTGGACCCATTGGACGATTGCCGTTTGGGCAACCTTGGTTGGACTTCTAATCTTACCACAGATTGGGATTCGGATGGTTGCAATGACCTTTCAGAAGACGATGATGATGATAATGATGGTCTCGGAGATTCGCAAGACCAGTGTCCAAAAGGAGATATCGGCTGGGGCTCATCTGGCCCAGGCCAAGGTAATGCGCCTGATTATGACGGAGACGGTTGTCAAGATGCTCTTGAAGACTTGGATGATGACAATGACAACGTTTTGGATGATGTAGATAGTTGCCCGCGTGGTCTTGAAATGATGTATCACATGCCATTAAGTCCTCCATGGACTGATTACGATGGTGATGGTTGCATGGACCAATTGCATGACGGGATTGAAGAAGACCTTGATGATGACAATGACGGGGTTCTTGATGTGAATGACAACTGCTCGATGGGGGACTTGGGATGGATTTCGAATAAAATTACGGATAATGATGGGGATGGTTGCAAAGACGCCTCAGAAGATTATGATGATGATGAAGACGGCATCGATGACATTGACGACCAATGCCCCCGAGGGGAAGTTGGATGGAGTCAATCAAATTTGACTGATTACGATAGCGACGGTTGCCAAGATATTAGCGAAGATGATGATGACGATAATGATGGCATTCACGACTCGAATGATTTGTGTCCGAAAGGAGAACTCAACTGGTCGTCGACTGAAGGTGAAGACTATGATTCAGATGGCTGTCGTGACTCTACAGAAGATTTAGACGACGATAATGACAATTTGCCAGACCTGCTCGATAATTGCTCAAAAGGTAATATGGAATGGACATGGCCTTCACCAGCGTTTGATTACGATAGTGATGGATGTTTGGACATTTTAGAGGACCTCGATGATGATGGTGATGGATTAACGGATGAACTTGATTTCTGTAAAATGGGTAACCTCAATTGGACTTCTACACCATCAACCGATTATGATTCGGATGGCTGTAAAGATGCAACAGAGGATTCAGATGATGATAACGATGGAGTTTCCGATTGGCAAGACTTTTGCTCTAAGGGTGAAATGCTTTGGCTTTCAAATGAAGCAACTGACCACGATGGAGACGGTTGCCGAGATTTGACAGAAGACTTGGATGATGATAACGATAAACGAGTTGATACTGAAGACGATTGTCCAATTGGTGAAACCGATTGGGATTCACTTTCTCCTGATTCTGACCACGATGAAGATGGCTGTAAGGATTGGATTGAAGACCTTGACTCTGACGGTGATGGAATCGAAGATGTCGAGGATTCTTGCCCACAAGGTTCTGTTCAATGGACTTCATCAGGCTCGACCGATTATGATACAGATGGTTGTAAGGACGGAGATGAAGACCTCGATGATGATAATGATGGTGTGGCAGATGTCTCGGACAAGTGCCCACTTGGGGATTTGTTCTGGACCTCCTCACCCTCAACAGATTACGATGGAGATGGCTGTCAGGATGACTCTGAAGATGAAGACGATGATAATGATGGTGTGGCCGATCTAGCCGATTTGTGTGCTACTGGCGAACTTGATTGGAGTTCAAACCCATCAACTGACTACGACACTGACGGTTGTGAAGATGATTCTGCAGAGGATTCTGATGATGATAACGACGCCGTTCAAGATTCTCAAGACGATTGTTCTCGTGGACTTCTTACTTGGATTTCAGATGCAGTAAATGATTATGACCAAGATGGTTGTAATGATGCATCCGAAGATGAAGATGATGATAACGATGAGATTGTAGATGCACTCGACAATTGTTCGACTGGAAAATTATTTTGGATTTCCGAACCGAAACTTGATTCGGATGCAGATGGATGCCATGATGTAGACGAGGATACAGATTATGTCCCATTAGAGTTAGATGAAGAAGAGGGTGATAATCCAATATGCAACCCATATGTTCAAGATTGTTCAGAGGAACAGGTGGACAAAGCAATAATCACTGAAGAATCGACAGAAGGTCAAGTAAAACAATTGCTCATGACAATGCTTGCTTTGGCCATAATCCCTACCGCCATTGGATTACTCCTTCTGGCGTACCGAATGAAATGGTAGTGTCCTTGAGACTCATATGTTGAAAGAGGATGACCTCTTGCTTGTCTTATGGCACACATTCTCATCATGGCAGCCTCGACTGGAAAGAACCTTGATTTGGCTACGTCGTTCTACAATACTGTGTTAACTCAAGGCAATACTGCTGAGATAATAGACCTTTGTCGACTTAACCTTCCGATGTACACCCCAGAGGCAGAGAAAGAAATATCCGATATATCTTCAGTGAATAATGTCATGGAGCAACTATTAGCAAGTGATGCACTGATTGTATGCGCTCCTGAATACAATGGGTCAATACCGCCGGTTCTCAACAACCTAATTGCTTGGTTATCAGTTCAATCAGATGATTTTAGGATGTTATTCAATCGAAGAAAAGTTGGATTAGCAACGGTAAGTGGTGGTGGAGGCCAACATGTCATCATGAGCATGAGAATGCAATTTTCCTTTTTGGGCTCAAATGTACTTGGGCGTTCTATTGTAATCAACAAAACGAAATCATTCAACCAGCTTTCTCTTGATGCAATGGCGACAGAGGTGCTCAAATAATGCAGAAAAGAACCTTACGAATGACTGCACCTACCCACACAGTACTCGAAGGCGGGGGTTTTCCTGTAAGAAGACCTTCAGCAATGGGTTCACTGATGAGTCCTTTTTTGCTCTTGGATGAAATGGGGCCGGTTCATTGGGAGCCTGGGCAAGCGATTGGAGCCCCAGCCCACCCCCATCGTGGATTTGAGACAGTGACATACATGATTCAAGGGGCTATGAAGCACGAAGACAGTGCAGGAAACAAAGGTGATTTGAATCCAGGAGATGTTCAGTGGATGACTGCAGGCCGAGGAATTATACATTCCGAATTACCTCAAGATGATTTTCTCAAACAAGGAGGTGTAAGCCATGGTTTTCAAATATGGGTGAATCTTCCTTCGAAAGACAAAATGATGCAACCTCGGTATCAAGAAATATCTTCAAAGCAGATACCAAAAGTAACTTCTGAAGATGGTAAAGTTTGGGCAAATATCATTGCAGGCTCAACTTTAGGTGTTCAGGCAGTTATTGACACAGTCATTCCAATTACCTACATTCACATGAAAATACAGAAACAAGGTGCTCATTGTCAAGCAATTGAGCAAGGCCTCAATGGTATGATTTATGTTTTCGGTGGAACGGTACACATTGAAGGTAAACCAGTACATGATGGTCAACTTGGTCTATTGACTGATGGTGATGAAGTGATATTTGAAGCACAAGAGGATGATGCCGAATTCTTAATTCTTGCCGGTCCAGAATTAAATGAACCAATTGCACGGTATGGACCGTTTGTGATGAATAACCGTGAAGAGATACAGCAAGCATTACTCGACTACCAAAACGGCAACCTCGCATAATCTAGGTTCTTGGAATTTCTCTTGGCATTCCACTCAAATTCTGAATGTTCTTGGCCTTGAATAATGGTCTAATTTGAGGGGGGGGTGCCTCACTTTTGCTCTGTTTTTTTGAGTATTCTAAAGGCAATACTGCATGCTATTTGAGTATAAGTGCTCGTGCCGGGATTCGAACCCGGGTCGGCGGGATGAAAACCCACTATGATGGACCTGGCTACACCACACGAGCGACAGCCGTTCCACCGACCACCCCTTGATAATGATTCGCTCTATCAAAGACGAGAGAATGATGGCTCATTCGCTCATTTCATGCTCCATTGAGGATGTTTCTAGTTCAATATTGTTCCACCATTTCCAACCATAATAAATTAGTACCGCTGAAAGAATCATCATGATGGCCAAAATAATTTCATTTTCGAGAAACCAATTCAAAGACTCAATAGCCGCATTACCATATACACCGATCAATATTGCTTCAAGTCCAAAACGTAAACCCCTTCCACATAGTCCTGCAAGCAAAAACGGCTTCTTTTCCATCTCCCCCATTCCTGCAACCCAGCCAAATACCTTGTATGGTATTGGTGAAAATGCGGCAATAAAGATGCCAAAAACCCCGTATTTGAGGGTGAGTGCCTCGATTTTATCGAGGTGTGCTTGCTTTGAAAATCGACCGATTAACCCACGCCCCCATCGTTTTCCAATCCAGTACCCTACCAAGGAACCAGCTACCGAAGAAAGTGTAACAGTCAGCCAGAGCCAAACTACCATTGGGATGTTTCCAATCGTGTCTGCAAGCATTGGAATGTAGAGTAAATCAGGTGGAATCGGTTGGATAATTGCTTCTGTAAAGGAGACAACAGCAAGACTTGCCGGGCCAAAAACATCGAAAAAGTCGAGTATAGTATCCTTCCACGACATGAAGGTTGCTCAGTTGCCCCTCCCATGAATGTGTGGGTGTGCGGTGACTTCAAGGAGGGCATTCTTCAGTGGAGGACTTGATGCGAGTCCTTGATACAGCAGCATTACTTCATTGGCCGGTAAGTGAACTTACGGGTAATGTTTGTGCAGTGCGGCAGCAAGAGGAATTAGAACGAGTTAGTCCTCAACGCTGGATGTTGGTTCAGGCTCTTGATATCGATTGGCGAGATGTACCGCCAAACTGGCTTAATGACGCGAAAGAATGTGCTGCTGATAGTGGAGACCTACCTCGGCTTTCAGATGTTGACTTGGACGTTTTAGCTCTGGCACTCGGACTCGATATCCCTTTGGTCACTGATGATTACCGCTTACAAAATACTATGAATTCAGCGGGCAAGCAATCGCATTCAGTTGGTACCACTGGAGCAAAGCAAGTTTGGAAATGGAAATTAAGGTGCACAGGATGCCGTATTTCTACTGATGTTCCCGAAGATGTATCACGTTCTAAAAAAGGTGAAGTTGGTGATTGTGAGCGTTGTGGCTCGCCATTGGTGCTGAAGAGAAAACGCTGAACTATTCTTCAGAAGAATCCATTGACTCAAGCGCTGCTACCTTGCGTTCGAGTTCATCGACTTCCATACCAGCAGGGTCTAGACCGACAGTTCTAGCACGCTCGGCAAGAAGTTGAGAAGGGGTGCGACCACCAGCCTCAAGGTCGTTCAATGTGCGAGATGTATCGGACAATCCCTTTTGGAATTCACCCTTTGAGCGGCCCAATGCATTGGCCATTTTTGGTAAGCGCTCGGCACCAAATAATATGAAAAATAATCCAATGAGAACCGTAAGTTCAAGTGGTCCTAATCCGCCAATCATTATTCTTCCTCAACCCTTGGAGAAAGGCAGTAGTGTTGAATGCTTCGGCTAAACAGGGTGCATTTTTCTGTTTTTAGCCTCCAGAGACCGGAGGCAGAAAAGCCAATTCATCACCATCGACTAATTCAGTATCAAACTCACACTGAAGGCCATTAATGGCTACAAAGAGGCCACGATTTTTCCAATCATCAATGGCAAGAATCTGTAGGACAGTGTCAATTTTTGTAGAATATGGCAGGCTAAGTTCGTGCCGCTTCCAATTGAGTGTTTCTGCGAGTGGCCCGAAAGCAAGGAGCGTAATGTTCATGCCCCCAGCATCGTTCATGGTGATGCTTTGAAGCGGTAGTTTATCAACGCACTCGCTCGTCCTCAATGCATGGGACCAGTGATGAAAGCAACCGGTTTGTGGAAAATTTATCCTTCAGGGGAAACTTCTATTCAGGCGGTTAAAGGAGTCAATGTGAATATCGATGCTGGAGAAATGGTTGCTATTATGGGTCCATCCGGCTGTGGAAAAACGACTTTGCTCAATATACTCTCTGGAATCGATGAACCAAATTCGGGAGATGTGATGGTCAAAAATCAACCATTATTCGGAATCTCAGATGATGCTCGAACTCGTATGAGAGCCGAACATCTAGGATTTATTTTTCAAGATTTTAATCTTCTTCCAGTTCTTTCAGCAGTAGAAAATGTAGAGTTGCCATTACTCTTACTGGGAAATTCGGCGGCAGAAGCGCGCACAGGCGCCCTTTCGGCCCTTTCCTCTGTAGGATTAGAAGACCGAGCAGAACACCGTCCTGCTGAGTTATCTGGGGGTCAGCAACAACGTGTTGCAGTTGCTCGAGCCTTGGTTCATAGCCCCGCCATCATTCTTTGCGATGAGCCCACGGGTAATCTTGATTCTGCGACATCATCAGAAGTACTGGAACTTCTTCTTCATTTGAATAATGAGCGAAACACAACCTTTCTCATCGTCACTCATGACCCCATAATCGCAAAACATTGTAGTCGAACACTACGTATGTCGGATGGAGTCATCATCGAAGACCAAAGGAATTCTGAGGAGGAGTAGCACTGCTGATGCAATTGACCATTCTTTCGGTAGTGGTTGCTCTTTTGAGTACGGCATCCACGCTTGGAATAGGTCGTTGGAAACAACTTGGATTTGGGAAGATTACATTGCTAATTTTCGGTCCAGTCCTCGATGCTTTGCTTGCTTATTTTCTTCTCGATTGGCTCTCAGTTTCGGGATTGACACTATTGGCTGGTGCTTTTGCTTTCGGAATTATCAGTCATGTATTGATGCAACCCCTTCTCGTTCCACAACGCCTGGTAGTATGGCGTTTAGCAAAGCAAAATATTCTCCGAAGACGACGTCAAGCAGCGCTGCTAATGGCCGGATTAATCATCGCCTCAGCCATAATCACATCTTCGATGGTTGTAGGTGATTCCTTGGATGCAACTGTTCGATATGAAGTCGAAGGTGCATGGGGGAAAACCGATATCACGATTTCTGGATTCGACCTTTCAGTAGGGGAACGAGTGGTACTTTCCGAATCACTTGCCAATGATATGTGGGAAGGAATTCAAGAAAATTCGAAATTGTCTCCAGTTCTTGAAGGACAGCAACAAGGCTTGGTCGCCTCAGCAAGTGTTGCAACGTCAGAAGAATCTCTTACTGGTGTCACTTGGATGGCGATGAACAGTACCATTGATGGAGAGAAAGTTTGGCCGAATATAGGTTCAACGGAATTTGGAATTCGATATGCTCACTTGTATGATGCCAATTTGTTTTCCACACAAAAATTTGTTGCAGTCAATGAAGTATTAGCAGATGAGTTGGATCTAGCCATAGGTGATGACCTTGAAATTGGCTGGTATGTAACTGAGGAAAACAAAAGAATTCGAGTCGAATCTACATTAGAGGTTTTCAGCATTGTGGCCAATGAAGGTCAAGGGGCATCAGCCGGTACACAAGCTCCTGCCTTTTTCACAGACTTAGCAACTGCACAATCATTGCAACGCCATAATGGAAGCATCAATTCGCTGTACTACGCTGTAGATGATGAGCATGATGACGAAGGACATATCGAGCCAATAATTGAGGGAATTGAAGAACTTCTTGACCTACTGATTCGGGCGACCGATGTTGGGCTGAAAATCGATTCTGATGAAAACACGAATTCATTGACCTTGACATCAAGTCAAGGCTTAGGACGTCTGTCTGGAGAGTTGGTACGTGGCTTACGTGGGAATCTGACCCAAATTTCACCGGATTCAAGCATGATGGAAGTCCTCCAGGTGCCGTTGATTGAACTTCTTGAAAGCGATGAACAAATACTTACACTTGCTGATTCTGAAATCACTCAATTATGGGCAGGCGAACGCGGACTGTGGCATTTTTCCCCAAGTGGAGCCGGCTTCCAAATCGATGGCAAAGGTGGCGCTTGGGTGTGGAGGGTCGATGAAGGTGGAATCGCACATGATTTTGCCTTAGATGCTTCAGGTGCATATGGTCTAATTGCAACAGACGATGGTTTAGTTGTGGGGTATGAAGGGGACCTAGATGCTGAGGAGTGGGCCTCCTATGATAGCGAAGGGCCGATGGTTTCTGTGGCATCTGATACAAACGGATGGTGGGCACTTGAGCAAGGAACTACAACTTTCAAACTTCATTCTTTTTCTCGCGATTTTGAACAACATAGCGTAACCAACCTTTCACTTTCAATGCCCTCAACTGTTCTATCCACTCAGTTATTTTTCGATGAGTACTTATTTTTGGAAATCGAAAGCCTCCTTTCTTCAAGTCGCTTTCAATCGACTGTTTCAGACATTTCGTTTTCAGAGTTGAATAATTCATCCACATGGCCTTCTGTTCAAAACCCCGTGGCCAATGCACCACTACATATGTCGTGCAATGAAGTTGCTTCGGTAACTCTACCGCAAAATGGAGACCATTGGTGCACTTTTCCCGAAGGAGTCATGCGCTGGAATTCCGATTCTGGAACACTTGAATCACTTCGAATTCCAATAATTTCGACAGCAGGTGGCTTGGGAGTCTTGCCCCAATTATTCTTGGCCTTTGGAGGCGAGCAATCTCCAGTCATTGTCGAAGAGGGGGAAGTGCTGCTGAGTCAACGACTCAATTCCTTGAATTTGTCAGCCAATGAAAGCAATCTTTGGGTGAAGGGCCTCATTCCCTACGCCTTTGGCGATAACACTGCATATCGTTTATCCTTCACTGGCACATATTCTGAAATTGAGGGAATGGAAAGTCTTTCTGACCTCGATTCGGTAGTTCTCGGCCTAGTTTCATTGAAGGAGGGAGAAATACTAGCCTCTGCGGGAGAAGATGAGCGTTCAATGGTCATCTTATCGGTTTCTGGCCAATGGAATGATTCAGTTGCTGACTCTCTCTCCGCGTGGCTGGACCTACAATCAAATTCATCCGATGCAAATTTGGATATTAGAGCAGTAAAAGTAGAGGCTGCTGCAATTGCTGAGGAATCATCCGGTATTTTGGCCGCCATGTTTTTGGTTTTCGGCACATTTACAATTGCGGCCGGAATTTTACTCGTTCTAACTATCGTGATGATGCTAGCAGAATCACGTCGCTCAGAACTAGGTACAATGCGTGCACTAGGTGTTTCTCAATCCGATGCCCGAGCGTTAGCGGTGCAGGAGGGAATAATTCTCTCCGCTTTAGCGAGTATCTTGGGCGCATGTGGTGGGATTCTACTGGCGTGGTTCATTAGTATCGGTTTCGATAATATGTTTTCATCCGTCGGTTCGAATCAATTTGCTTTTGCCTGGGAATGGACATCATTATTCTCAGGAGCAGTTTGGGGATTTCTACTTGCCGTGTTCACTCTCTGGGTCTCTGCTTTTTGGACATCAAAGTTGAACATAATTGTGGCACTTAAAGGTGGACGAATTCCCCGTTCAGAAGGGATTCCTTGGATCTTACTGCTCCTTCAAATTCTTGCATTTGGAGGAGGTTCTCTTGCATTCTTAATGTTGCTTGTACTTGGATTTGATTCAGGTTTCGCCTATTTCTTGTGGATGGTTGCAGGAGTTTGTGCCTTACTTCTAATCGTTCCTTTTTTCACCTGGGAATTGCCCATATTCTTGCGCACCAAAAACAATTTTTGGCAACATCTATGGAGAAATACGAGTCGAAATACACTGGCTATGATTGGTATTACCTTGTTGATTTGGACGGTAGGACTTTCCACTCTGGACCCAATCCGCAAGGGAATGGAGCCAGATGAACTATCTTTCATCGTTCTTGGATTGGTTGAGGTGTTTGCCGGTGTTCTCTTGTTGACCAGCGTGGCTCCACTTGTCGTAAAGCGCTTGGGTAAATCGAAAATTTTGACACGGAGATGGGGTCCTGTACTCCCAGTTTCACTTGCTTATCCTCTGGCTACGCCCGTTCGAACTGCAGTGGTGATGGGAATGTTTTCAATTACTGTATTCTCAGTAATTGTTTTGGGTGGATATGCCGAACAATTTGATAATTACACCAGTTCCTTTGTTGAGGATGCTGAAGGTGATTATGAGTTATTACTGACAGGTTCACGTTCCAGCCCAATTGAATTGTCTGAAAACATCTCGGATTGGAACCTTTCTTCAATGCATGAAGGTAATATCGATTCAGTTGCGCGGGTTCATCGTGGAGAAGTATTCTTGGAGGATGCCGAAGGTGAGCGAATGCCCTATGTTGTTCGCGGCTTTGATGAGGCCTTTGCACAACATGGAGGATTGCCACTTTACACATGGGATTCTTCGCTGGGTTCTGACCAATCCGAAGTTTGGGAGAGTGTATCTTCTCGAGATGATTTGGTCCTCCTCGATGCATCGTTTGGACTTGAATCAATAACCGATGGCAGCGGTATTTCATCGCTGAGTTTTTCAATTGGAGATTCGATTTCGCTAATTGATATTTCCAACCCCGGAAATACCCGTTATGTGGAGGTTGCAGGCTTCCTTGAACAATCATCATATCTGTTCTCTGCTGGAGTTTGGATGACTGATGATGTTGTTGTCGACCAGTTTGATGGCCGCTTAACGCGAATGTACGTAAGTGTTTCAGATGAAGCCAAACCTTCTGTTTCGTTCGAGGATGAATCTGTTGGTGATTTCTCTCCAACTGGGAAAAGTAAGGATGTACGCCTGGCTACTGCTGAATTAGAATCGGAACTTTCTCCATTACTCAATGCAGAAGGCGTTCAGGTGTCGATCATCTCAGATGAAGTGATGTTGCTTCAATCGTTGGTTTTAGCATTGCTCGGTATATTCGAAGGCTATCTTGCACTTGGACTCATTGTCGGTATCGCTGGAATTGGAGTGGTTACGGTTCGTTCTGTTTCTGAACGCACAAAATCCATCGGTGTACTCCGAGCTCTTGGCTATCGAAAGAACATGGTCATACTTTCCTTCTTCATTGAAGTCTCTTGGGTGAGTGTTTTAGGGATGTGCAATGGGATACTTGTTGCTGTGGGATTCCATCGAGCACTCTATACGGCGTTTTGGGAAGAACAAGGTGCGAGTTTCAGCCTTCCAATGGAGTCGATATTATACGTATTTGTTGGAGGTTGGTTCCTTGTATTATTGGCTACCTTTGTCCCTATTCAAAGGGCAGCGAAAATACCTGCATCTGCGGCACTAAGAGAGGCATAAATTGCTGATATTATTTTTTCAGAATGCTGTTTTAGTGTATGTTTGAAAATGATTTGAGTTTTTGGCGATATTTTTTACAAACGCCTCACTCCACTCACGACTATAATCGTCGGACTGAGTGGTATATATTCTTCTAATAATGGCTTATTTATGTTAAATAACCCATTTTTTGCACTCCTATAGTATAAATACGACGCATTTCGTGCGAGGGTTTACCGAACCATCGGAGGTATAGATATGCGAAAAATAACCCCTATGATTCTCGTCGCTTTGATGCTTGTGAGTGCGCTCTCAAGTTTCGATTTCGTCGAGTTAGAAGAAACTGAAGTAATTGAAGATGCAGGTGCCCGCGCGGGTGCTGATGCAGAATTGGTTGCTATCACAAACCCGAAAGAAACCGTCTGCCCATTTGGAGCAGCATGCCGTAACGTCATGAAAGTCGGCGATGAGACTAGTTTCTCATCCTACATTCAGAACAGTGGCGATACAGACATTACAGAAATGGGATACAGTGTAACTGTATACCTTTCCGATGCTAATGGAAACCCTGGCATGATTGCAAAAGATACAACAACCGGTGCTGATTTAACATGGACAAATGAAAATGTAATTTGTTCATCAGCCACCTATTGTCCATACCAATCTCTTGCTGCTGGTGGCGTCCTTGGTGGCGGTAAGCACACTATGATGGATTCTGGAGCAGACATCATATGGACTCCTGCTAAGGGATTGTATGTCGTCGAAATGATGGTCGATACACCTGATGATGCAGATGTCGGCAATGATGCTGAACAAATCTTTGTCTCTGTCGAAGACTGGTATGATATTGAACTTGAAATCGTTTGGGATTCTGGCAATGTTGCTGAAAGTGGCACTGGTACCAAAGATTGGACACTAACAGTGACCGCAGATGGTTCTGATACTTTCGATCCTCGTGAAGTCCAGGTTCGCCTCCAATCTATTGGAGATGTTTCTGCTGCACAAACCGTTGATGGAACTTCTATTGATGGCGGAACCACAAATATTTTCACTGCTGGAACTTCAATGACTGTTGATGTCGAAGAAAACGTTTCAACCGAACCTCCAACCATTACGAATGATACCCGTAATGTCCTTTCAACTTGGACACTTAGCGGTAGTTTGACTGTTGACAGTGGTGCTGGCTCTAGTGCACTATATGGAATGAAGGCTTCATTGGTGGATTATGTCCAATACGGACAATGGTCGTCATGTGTCTACACAGATTCTGATAACAATTCATTTGACAACTTCTGTGAAGAGTCCACTACGAAGGACGCATATCCTTCGACTGATACTTCCATTATAGATGGGTCTGCAGAAATCTTTAACGATATCCGAATCACTCAGATGTCGGTCGTTCAAGGCTACAATACAGATGGAACCGGCCAAGGAACCTCCTCGGTAAACGCAGAATCTGGCATTGACCTCAATGTTGGAACCTCATACCTTCACGTTGAAGTTGAACACCATGGAAGTGATCCTACTTCACTCTTTGATTGGTCTGTTGACTTCACTATCGAAGATGCAGGTGGAGCAATCGTCACACAAGACAATGTTACAACATGTGACGCAGTTGACCCAGCCTACCCAATGTATGGCGCTCTCGGTGTCGGACAAGGCGCTACCTTGCAAGCATATGCTTGCACCATGGTCTCACTGAGCATGGATGGAGAATACACCTTCACTGCTGAAATTGTCAACGACAGCAAGATGGTTGACGCAAAACCTTCGAACAACGACCGAAGCATGACTTTGAATGTTCGGAACAACGCACCTCTCATCACCTCTCTTGAAGCGCTGAACGATGGCGAACTTTATCTCGGACAAGAAGGTCTTCTTTCGATGGCCGTTCAAGTGTTCGATGTCGATGACCCATCTGCAACCGACCTTGAGATAGAGTGGAGACATAATGGAACAGCCCTTCCAGGTTGTGCTCGAGCAAACATGCAAATCAGTTGCTCAGTCCTAATCATTAGCGATTATGTCGGAAATTTCCCAGTATCTGTAACAGTATATGATGCACATGGTGGAGAAACAAGCGAAGAACTCATGCTTGAAATTTGGAACGACGGCGGTTATTCTGCTTCCACTGCAAGTGGTTTGTCTGTTTCCTACTCAATGCTTTTCTTCGGAACATCTGAATACACATTTACTGTAACCGATGGCACAGCATTAACTCAACAATCTCTGCCTCAATACACTGGCCAGTATGATTCAGTTGGAGTCATTGACTTTGCTCCATCAACAACTCAAGATTCTACTGCAGTTTTGAGCCAATCAATGGATGTTCAATTCGACAAGAGCCTAGGTGCAACTTCACTATGGTATGTCCACAACAGTATGTGGCAACTACTCAGCGACGCCGTTCTGGATGTCGAAGATGACGCAACAAAGAGTATGTTCTCGCATACTTTCGCTGCAGACTCGGACTCGCTTCCACCTGGCACCTTGGTACTAATTGGTGGCGTTTTGGCTGAGGCTGAAGCACCTACTGCAAGTATTACAGCATTTAACGCTGCAGCAGGTATGTCTGGAGCTATCAACCTCAACTGGAATGTTACAGGAACTATGCTAACTGGTGACCATATCAACGTTACTTTGTGTGAAACTGTGAACTGCACAGCTCCATTTACCTTTATTGGTACTGACCAAGATAGGAGTTATACTTACTCTGGATCCAACACTGTTCACGGAACTGAATACACAGTAACCGTGGCTGTTTGTAATGAAGTCGGATGTAGCACACCTGTTGGAACTGGAACTGTCGTTGCAGACAGTGCCGTTGATGGTGGAGCAGCAGCAACGGACTTGACGATTGCAGCAGAAGGAAACGAATGGACAGTCTCTTGGACCGCCTCTGGTGACCAAGGAGATGTTGCTTCATGGAAGGTTTGTTACAACCGTGGAACTTTCACAGCAGCAGATATTGATTCAACAGTATGTGTCCCTACTACTGGAACCTCTACCGTCATCGACATCTCGACATGGACTGCTGGAACATACACCTATCACTTTACTGCAGTCCCAGTTGACGCATTGGGTAACTCGGTATCTGCTGGTTCAATGAACAGTATCGATTACCAACGTGATACTGATAATTCTAACACCGACGACGGAACAACTGTTGTTGGAGATGATGTTGAATCTGGTGTCCCAACATGGACATGGGGTCTCATTGGTGGAATAGTAGTTGTAGCTTTCATCGCAGGCGCTTTCATCCTCTCTCGTGGAGGAGATGGCGACGAAGGAAAAGATTGGGATTACTGATCCCAACTCCTAACCGATGAAGCAATCATCCCTCCCTGGCGGAGGGAAGAGCCGCTGAGGGGGTCGTTTCGACGGCCCTCTCAGCCCCTTTTTCTTTATTATGCTTACATCCTTGGGATGTTAGGTTTCACAATATTTTTCCTTGTCGATTTTCTTGTCGACATTATCTACATTTTGTGAATCAAATTCTTTGAATATTGATCTACAATATCTCTGGATTTATTTCAATAATATTTTTTGTAATTTTTTACAAACTGTACGTACCACTAATGTTGGGAAAACCCCCCCAGTACATCGATTGGAAATACAAAATCAAAGCCCAAAATCAAACATTTCGCACCCCAACTCCTATAAGGGGAACAAGGCGTGGGATGCTTTGCATACAATCCGTATGAGGTGAATGACATGTTGGGAATAAAGAATACCAAACAAAAAACTGTCTTCAACGGAATTGGCATAGCACTATTGTTGTGCGCATTGATGGCCCTTATGCCTATGGCAGGGTTCGTCGATAACACAGCAGGTGATGTGGAGTTTGTAGCTACAAACGACACAGCGGAGGAAGAATTCTTCGCTTTGCCTGATTCGAAGAAGTCAGTTGAATACGAATATGAACCATCCGAGGAACTCCTCGGCATGAGAGACCAAACGACCAAGACCTTCGTCCAAGAAGATGGCAAGTTCGCGCAATTAACGCACGACACTCCTGTCCACTTCATGGGTGATGATGGAGCATGGACAGATATTGACCTGGACATCGTTGCTACAGCATATGGCTGGGAAGTAATGGATAATTCCTTTACAACTCAATTCGCTGCTGAAATGGCAAACGGAGTTGCAGTTCAAGTCAACCAGTTCGTCGACCCAATCATTGTTGGTATTAATCCAACCTTGCTGACTATCGATGAAACAGGTACTGCTCCTCAACCATTTATGATTGCACCATCTAATGATGATGTGAAAGTAGGTGGAAACATGATCCGATACCCTGTCGCTGAAGGATATGCTCTTGACTATGCAGTCGAGAACACACAACTCAAGCAGAATCTCGTGATCAGTGAGCGTCCAGTCCTTGAACCAAACGCAGCTTGGTTCGGTTTCTCTGAAATCATGCAAATTCCAACCGGATATGCTCTTTTCCTTGGAGAAGACATGCTCGGTGAAGAAATTACACAAACTCAAGAAGCCCTTGACATCCGAAACATAGAGACCGGTGAATTGCTCGCTCAAATCCCAGTCCCTGTTGTTTACGAAGAAGGTGCTGAAGAACCTTACTTTGCAACCTACTTTATTCAAGTAGCTGGCTCACAAGTTCTTCTTTCTACTGTAGTTGAATCCGATTGGTTGTTATCTGACGACCGCGTTTTCCCACTTGCAATTGATCCCTCCATTACGACATACAGTGCGAATGGTGGAGATTGCTACAAATACTACAACCGGTGCTACGTCGGAACTTATCGATATTTGTATAAGTCCTACTCTACCAACTACTACAACCCTTGGAACCGTTACACTTTCACATCAAGCAGTGCCCTACCTACTGGTGCATCAGTGGATGCAATTTCACACCACCAATACTGGCAATACAAGAGTGGAAGTTCTGCTTCAAACTCTGTGAAAGTAAAAATCCTTGAGAACTGTGGTTCAGGATCTTCATCTTATGGATGGTCAATCCCAACTGCAACATGCTCTGGTGTTTTGTCACCAAGTGCATACTCATTTACTAGCACCCAGTACAACACAGCTAAAGCACGAAAAGTAATTGTTTCAATTCACAACAGTGCAACCTTTGACACATTGACGCCAGCTGGATATACTTGGAAGACCGCAGATATCTGCACTTCAACGTCCACTTGTACTGCAAGCACAGCTGCAGGATACATCACCAGTGCACAAAGTAGTGCGTCATCTGTTGGTGTTGGTTTGACATTCACACCGAGTGCGTACATGTATTCGTACACATACAACGGTGGAACTTCAAATTCCTACATCAAAGTAACATACTCTGGTGGTAGCGATACCGATGCACCACTTTCTGAATTCGTTCCATATTCTGGTGTCAGTTCATATATCGAAGGTTCTCGAACTTTCTTTACAACATTGATTGACAACGCTGGAATCGATACGACCTCGGCAAACAAGCCTACGCTCAACTATGCTATCGACAATGGTTCTTTCTCCAGCGTTGGTGCAACGAGCCTTGGATCTTGTTCAACAACAGCATCTTCTTGCCGATTCAGCGCAACAATCCCTACAATCTCTGCAGGCGAATACGTTGAATACTACTGGAAGTTCCAAGACCTTAACCCTACAGTGAATGTCGGATATGACCCTGTTCTAACAGGAACCCAAACCACACCTACACCTTATTATTTCGCTGTTGAAGATGTTTTGGACGCAGGAGATGACCAAAAGTTGACTGTGTTGACAACTGATGTTCACGCAGGAAGTTACTTCAATCCAAATAGCAACCAATACCTAGACCGTCAATTTACACACTTTGATGGAAGCGATGAATTCTACTTTGAATTCGACGTTTCAAGTTGCGGTACAGGTAGCAACTCGTGTTGGTACACATCCTCTTACTACTTCTACAACAACTGGGTTATGCAACACACAACTGTTGCTGGTTCAGGATTCAATGGAATGGCCTCTGCTTCGCAGCGTTCAAACCTTGAGGAGTTGCATCGAACTGATGGAGGATACCTCACAACCCATGCCAAGAATGGCCCTGGAATGAATCTCCTCTACCATTATGACTCCGGCGAAAATGCATTCGCAATGGTCGGTATCGGAAGTTCACCATCAATTAGTGAAAAATTGTCTGGCGGCACCTCGGCTACCAATTCCTACAACTATGGATACACCAAGTCGTTCAAGATCACTCTTGGCTCGGACTATGGTGGACAAATGGGCAAGTTCTCATTCGGTAACGCTACTGGCGGTGCAGGAACAAATGCTAACAGACTTTGCGTAACCTCCAACGGGTTCACCTACTTCATGCGAAGTCCATACAGCAGTCGTGACCAGTGCTCTGGAGCTTACTACTACGCTGGAGCATACACTGGTTCTACCAACTATGCTTGGGCAGGATGGGCTCTTGGAATGGGATACTACGGTCGAATGGCAGCATCAGGCGATGTTACCTACAAGGTCGGAGGAGTTGCTCCAACGCCTGACACTTTCGATCCAGATATTACCCATAATGCACTTGCAGATTCACACAGCAAGTCTCGAACTATTTCAGCATCAATATCCGATGCTGGAGACCCACCGGCTGGACTGAATGTCAGCACAACTGCTGGTATCGGACCAACCCTGTATTATCGTATCACACCTGATGGCGGTAGTGCAGGTTCGTGGACTTCTGAACCCATGTCTCCTGAAACAGGTTCAACACGCGCTGAGTGTGTTCTATCAATCTGTGATTGGAATGCAGATGTCGAAGACTTGGAACGTGGAGACTTTGTTGAATACTACATGACCGCTCAAGACGAGTCGACTGTGGCCTCAACACCTAACTCGAAAACAAGTGCAACAGAATCTTTCAGTGTAGGCGATCCAAACAAGATGTTTGTCGTCGAATGGAGAGACATGCAATACACTAACAACAATGACCGTTGTACTTACCAAGCAGTCTTCTATGACGTTACAAACGAAATCGAATTCAAATATTCTGATTCTTGTAAGAACTCATACGATGCAACGACTGTTGGATTTATGGACCAAACCCGAACAAAGGGACAAACAATCCGTCATTCGACAAGCACCCAGTATATTACCGGAACAAACCCACACACCAACAACTACCGTATCTCTACGGACAGTGGAAATGGTGCTTGGGAAGCCTTTGACCGTGGAATGACTGAATTGACTAACGCTGATGCGTCTGCAATTATGGGCTCCTCTGGTGGTACCCCAAGTGGATACTATTGTGCTTCGTCCTATTACTGGAACACTTGGAAATCAAAGTGTGCTGATAACATCCAAATGCCTGATGGTTTCAACTTTACCTACTTTGGCACTGACTACAACTACACTGACAGCAATGACCGTATCCACCTTGGTCGACACGGAAACATGCACTTCATTGACAACGGTGCTTCATCTATTGTGCGAAGTATGACCACTTGGTATGGAAACATGCCTCAGTTGCCATACTCTTCGAGTAGCTTTGCTCGAGCAGGATTGATTGCTCCATACTGGTCTTACTACGGAACATACTACTGCTACCAAAACAGTGGTTCTGATTGTGGCGTATACTACCGAACCATGCCTTTCGAAGGCAAGGGAACGGATGTTACATCTGACATTACCCAAGATACAACTTGGGATTTGACAGACAGCCCAATCCGAATTAACCCAAGCAGCGATTATCTCTCGATTTCGGCTGATTTGACCATTGAACCAGGAACCGTCATCCAAATCGGTACTGGCAAGGGAATCTCCTTTGACGGTGCTTGTGATAAAATGACTATCAACGGTAACAGTTCCGACCACGTTCTTTTCGAAGGACAAAGTGGCGGAGAATGGTTAGGAATGGCTTTCACAGATGCTTGTTCAACAGGCACTGATGACCGTCACGTCTTCTCCTACGTTGACTTCAAGAACACTTCTGATGCTGCAATTGCTGCAGGTTCTCGCCACGGCTCGAGCCCAAGCAGTAACGCTAACGTTGGAAATTTCACTATGGATCATGTGACCTTCACTAATGTCGGCTCTGCTTTCTCCCACGGAAGTGGACAAGGAACAGTTCTGTCGATTAATGAATTCGATGTTACTGATGCAGATGGCTCATGTTTCAACTTTGCTGAAAACTCTGTAGTTTCACTGACAGAAGGTTCCTTGACGAACTGTAACACTGATGGTGGCTCCTCTGATGGTGCAATCGTTAACGTCGCAGGTTCGACTACAGGTTCTCTCTTCCTTGAGAACACAACAATTACCAATGCATATGTCAACTTGATTGATATTGATTTGGAAATGGTTACTGTTTCAAACGTTACTGCAACAGCAACATCGGCTCAAACTGGCGATGCAATCAGTTCCGCAGCTGGAACTGGTAGTGAAGTTATTTTGAACAACTTCGATGCTGATGACTATGTATCTGTATCTATTGATGCAATGAGTGTCGTTAAGTTGACAGATGTCGACTTCGGAACTGCAGCAATGTCCTTCTACCCAGGCGGTAGTTCGACATCCTCTGCTGCAGGCGCCTCTGGCGACAATGCAATCTTTGACGATGTCACTGGTGGAAACTTGATGATGCGTAACCTGCAACCTGGAACATTTGATGATGTTACCATCGGAGACCTTGGTATCTCAGGAGACCCAGCAACTTCGACAACATTGAACATTAACAACCTTGATGCAGGTGATGTGACAATTTCTGGCTGTGGCTGGAATGTTATCGCAGACACCATGACCGCTGAAACTCTATCTTCGAATGGATGTTCCGCTGCTGGAAACGACATTATTGTGCATGATTCAACAATTACCCACACATCAACTACGGAACCTGCATTATATGCACGTTACACTGACTTGACTGTTGGTGAAACTGCAATATCATCAACAACTGCGGGTGTAAGCACCCACCTTGCTCAAGCAGATACCAATTCTGACATTCGACTTGTCGAAGTAACTCAGAATGGTGATGATTGTGCAGATTCATCTGGTGCAACCGGAGACTGTGACGTTGACGTCGCATCATCATCATCTGAAATTTGGTATGGTGGACTTGCAACAGTCAGCGTCTACCGAGTTGCTTTGGTTAATTCAATTCCAACAAATGTCTACAAAGGTGGTCACACTGTTTCTGCAACAGTTCTTGACAGTTCTAGTTCTGAATTGTTTGATGTTGGAAGTCACGTTACTGATCCAACACCAGGATCCACACTTGGTTCAACCAATGTTTGGGTAATTACTGGTGATGAATCAGGTAATGCTTACACCCATCACAATATCCGTGCATTCGGTCCTGCCGGACAAAACGAAACGATATGGGATACTAATTTCCCTGCAGGGAACGTTTCCAACACAACTTCTGAATGGTATCCTACTTCAGGATTTACTATTGGAAGTAGTATCGACCTTTTGCTCGAACCAGCACCTGTTGACTTCGACCAATCAGGTATGGACTGTACTTGGATGGAGAATTATGTCAACCCAGATAATGGTGCACCTCTACCAACTAATGGTACCACTGCATCAGGCGAAACAATCTTTGAGTTCGATGGAACACCAATGACCCTTTCAGCAGACCTTAACCTTGATGGTTGTAAGATGATATTGTTAGGCTCAACCTTGAAGGTGAAGAGCACTGCTACCAGCAGCCCAGTTCTCACCTTGAGCAATGGTGGTGCCCTTGAAGTAGCAGTTAACGAAAATGGTGCGGTAGGTTCAGTTAGAGCACTCTCCAGTACATACGGTCTTCATCTCAACATTGAAAGTGGCTCCCTCATCCTTGATGGCGGAACTCTCCGTGATGTTGCTCAAGACACTTCAACTGGCGCTGCTCTATTGATTGGCGATGGTGCTACATTGCAAATGATGAACAATGCAGCAGTATACGGTTCAGCAACAAGCAGTGATAGTATGGCTACTGTAAAGATTGATGGTGGAACTGTCAACATTGCAGATTCCTCAATTATCAACAATGGACAAACAGGAACAGCACTTTGGGTTGAAGCTTCAGGTGGCTCGATTGACAACATTATCGTCAAGAACGCTGCTGTTGGTATTCAATCATACAACGGTGCACCTCAAGTTGATGGATTCACTTCGACCGATAACGTCGTAGGTGTAGATGTCTACGGTGGTATGTCCCTACCTACCATTTACCGCAGTACACTTCTCAGCGGTCAAAGCACTGGTTGGACAACATACAAGATTGATTTGTCTACTTACTTATCAAGTGATTACCTACAGGTTGGAATGAACAGTATCTACGGTGGCGGAAACGCTCACCCAACATACAACTATGCTACAAGCAAGTACTACATGCTCACCGACCGATATAACATTGAGTTGGAAGATGATGCAGGAAACGCTTGGAACATCACTGATGATGAACACATTGGATACTATCCATACAGTGCTGCTGACCCAGCTTCTGGTGATGGTACACACGCAACTTACACTGAAGGCGCAGCCGGTGGTGTCCCAAGTTGGGATTGTAATAGTTATGGATACAGCTATGGTCCGAACTACCCATCTACGCTCGATGGATACTTCTACTACATTTGGCAAAGATTGACAGGAACTAACCCTGGTTACCCTGGTTATTACAGCGCACCAGCTCAGTTTGGTTTCGATTGGGAAAACATCGAAGGTGTTAGCCCAACTGGCTCCTATGCTTACTACCCATACCACTACTGGGGCTACTACTACACCTCCTACCACGGTGGACAAGGTGTATTCAAGCCTCCAGAAGGATATGCAAGTAGTATGAACTACAACATTTGTCTAGATTATGCTTACTCATACTACATGAGTGCAGGGCAAGGTGCTCGTCTGACTATGCCTATGGTTGATATCTCTGCATCGAACATCTCTAAGGTTTCGTTGTATATCGATGTCCTACACAACCGTGCAGACAACTTCCAAGACCGTTTGGAATTCGTTGCTCGAGCGAGCAACTCCGTAACGGATCTTATCGACGGAACATATGTCCGTGAATCTGGAACTCCGCTCTTCAAGGACGGAACTATCACCGGTGCAGATACTGGTATTGTTGCTGGTGGCGCTTTCGCTGCTGGTCACTTCCAAGATATCACAGTAACTAACCCAACCGATGCAGGTTTGGAAGTATCTGGACAAATTGCAGCAACTGTTGATGGTCTTGATGTTACAAACGGAGACTATGGTGTCCTTGTCGGTAACTCAGCATCTGGTTCAATTGACCTTGATAACCTCAATCTTGACGGTCAAGGCACCGCTGGTGTTTACTACGCTAAGGATATTACAGGCAGCTTGTCTGGTTCTGTAGTGAACAGTGATGGTGCAGCATTCAGTTATGGACAAAATACCGCTAACGATGTTTCATTCGATACCGTGAGTATTTCATCGAACGAAGTTGGTGTTGAAACTCAAGGTAGTGGAGATATTACAATGACTGACGTCACCATGGGTAACGTCAAGGATGTTGTTATCGACGGCACAGCAAATGTTCAATTCATTGAAGGAACCGTTGACCCATCATCTGTTGATGTCACTGGAACTGGTAAGTTCACACGTTTGCGTCAACTCGATGTTACACTAACTGCTGATGCTTCACCAGTTTCTGGTGCAACTGTCTCATTGATTGATGGAAATGGAGCATCTGCTGGAAATGGAGTTACTGATTCATTAGGTGTTGCAGAAGACCTCACATACGTAACAGCAACCGTTGATTCAGTTGGTTTGACCACACCTTCGTTGGTTGGTTATGAAGTAATGAGTGTCGCTGAAGTCGAATACTACTACTCAACTTCTTCAGACAATACCGCTGACTTCCGATATGCATCTCAAGGAGTAACTTTGACAGATGCAAGTGGAAACGCAGAAACTGTTGCTTTGACGACTCAGATCACTGACCGTGTTTGCTGGTATTCAACCAGCACCGCATACTCAACGATCTCACCTTGTAAAGGAACATTTTCTACAAATGGTGTACGAAATCTCGATGATGGAAACGGTGGAACAATCACAGAGTATGGTTACTTTGCTGGTTTGACAAAGAGTCAATCCAACAAGGTCATTATGCTTGACGTTCCTTACTTGTATCTGAAGACAAACCAAGATTATGACTTCAATGGTTCAACTCTTTTGTCCACTGGTGCATACGATTTCTATAACACACAACGTTGGTACAGTCAATACCCATACGGTGCAGGTGTCTTCATGAATGATGCTTCACTCTATGGTGTTGCATCTGATTCTACAGACGGTAGCATGTATGGTGTTGAAATTGGATACTACGGTTCTCCAATCACAAAGATTGTTGCAAACAACACAGTGTTCTCGAACGTTGCTAAGATTGAAGCGACAAACGGTTACAAGTATTACACCAACTACATTTGGGAAATCGAAGAATTTTCAATTACGAACTCTTCGATATCTCACTTCCAGGGATACCAAGAATTGAACAACGCTATCCAATACACTGACATCTGTCTGGTGCTTGGTGGCGGTGATGGTGCAGTGGTGAGTGATAACACATTCAATGACTGTGGTGTCGGTGTTATGCTACAACGTTCAGCATACTACAACTATCACACTGCTGATGAGTGGGGCGCAGATAACGCAACTATTTCCAACAACGTGTTTAACGACGGTGGAGAAATTGCAGATATTTGGCTTTACAGCAACGGATACTCTGATGATGCTGTTATCACAGGTAACACAATCAACAGTGCTAATGCTGCAGTAGCTGCAATCGGAGTTTACAACGGTAAGCATACACGCATGACCATTTCGGACAACATAATCAACGCTGGAACTGATGGAATATATGTCAGCAACGGTGTTGACTACCACATCACAGGTAACAACATCAGCGGTGGTGGCGATGCTGCATATGCAGGAATGTCACTAGTCGGTGGATACGGTGATGTCGATAACAATACTCTCGTCGATGCAGACGGTGGATTGATTGTCGACAGTGCTTCTGCACCACCAGCTCCAACAACATCTTTGTGTTCAATTGGACGATACTCCTACAGCTACGGACCTGTTACATGCAACGTTAACCTCGCTGCTGGAAAGACAATGACTGTAAACATTGAAACTGACAGCTGGGGATACGAAGCAAGTATCACCCTCCTCAAGCCTGATGGAACAACACAAAGTTGGCCTACTTGGACCTTCAACAGTAACAGTGAATACACATTGGGTACATACTCCGACTCTGGAAACTATACTCTGACTCTCAGAGATACTTTCGGTGACGGTGGAACCAACGTGTTCATGGTCGAAGGTGGCTCAGCAGGCGGATATGACGGACCAACGATTGCTGATAACAGCATCTCTTCTTCACCTGGTCGAACTGCTCCTGCAGCAGTTGGATTAGTGTTCGAAGATTGTGCTAGTGTCTCGATCAACTCTGCTCGTAACACTGTGACATTGTCTGACAATGCCATGGTCATCAGCAACTGTGATTTGTCAGATGAAGACTCTGTCCTTCAAGGACAAGGCGACACAACGACAGTCGGACTTGATGCTGACGATCCTAATGGTGACCTCTTGACCCTTTCAGGAACAACCATTACAGGATTCGCAACGGGTGTTGAAAAGACCAGTGGAGAAATCACATTGACCGGTGATGCATCGATTTCTGGTGCAGATTACGGTGTCTATGTAGATGATGCTACTGTAGTGGCTATCAATGCAGAAGTTGCCGGAAGTTCAACTGGAACAGGCCTACACGTCGTCGACAGCGATGATGTTTGGGTCTATCCAATGGATGCTTCTGGACTTGTTGGTATGTATGTCGAGAACTCACCATTCCGTTGGGATGGCGGTACATCGACAGCAGACACCACACTCGAAGCTGTTGAATCAGTAGGTTCTATTGAAAACATGACCTGGACTACTTCAACTGTTCAGATTGATGCTGGAAGTAACGCATACGTAACTTCTATTGGTAACACCATTACTGCTTCGAAACTCAATGTTGCATCATCTGCAACTATTGACGAAGCAAACTTGTTTACAATGGATTCAACCCACTTGGCCGCAGCACCTTCTAATGAAGTTGCAATGTTGATTCAATCAACTGACGGTTCACGTGCATCTTATGTCTCAACCAGTTTCCAACCTGAAGTCATGGTCATTGATGGCGATGACAGCGATTGGAACGGTGGTAACGCCCTCAACCCATCTGGCTACGCTATGCCAGGTGTCATGAGTGGTAACTCAACCAACGACATGATGGTTACTTACATTGAAGGCGACGACCTCTACATCGGTTTGACTGGTGAAGATCTCGCAACAAGCGATGTCCTCATCTACCTCAGCGTTGATGGCAGTGGAAGCAGCACCGGATACAATCTCGGTGGCGCTCACAATTTGCCATTCCAAGCCAACTACGTGCTTTGGGCTGACAGTGATTCGTCCTTTGACTTGTATAGTTACGGTTTCCTTGGATGGGGCCCAACCTCACTCAGTTCAGCGAATGTGGATGTTGCTTCTTCAAGCACCTTGACTGAAATTTCTATCCCATTCTCACGAATTGGTGGAACAACAAGTCAGATTGACATTGTTGCAATCGTTCAAGGAGAGACAACTGCTGATGTCAGCACTGTCCACCCAACACAAACGATTGACTCAAACACATTGCAGAATTTCACTGAATACATGACCGTCGAGCTCACGCACGACGATCTTGCAGATGGTTCGATTGCAGACGAAGTACTTGTTTACCGCTCTTTCAAGGGCTCCAACAATCCGAGTGTTGCCAAGAACTATGATGTAATGATTAGAACTGAAGCAGACTGTGAATATGATTGGGAAACTGAAACAAACTTGTCTCTTGCTACCAATGTTGCAATTAACCTCGATATGGCTCGTGCATGCCCTGAAATTCAGGCAACACTTGCTGATATTAGCGTTACTGAAGATTCGGCGGCTCATGTCTTCGACCTAACAAACTTGGTTGATGATGTTCAAGACCTTGAAGCAGACCTCACATGGACGTCCTCTGACGACAACTTGGTTGCTTTCAACAGCAATGATGTCGTTGCATGGAGTCAAAACGGCCACACAATGACCATTACACCACTTACTGACCAATTTGGAACACTTGAATTTGACTTTGTAGTCACAGATAGCCACGGCTTGACCGACTCTCAAACCATTACATTTGAAGTGACCAATGTTAACGATGCACCAGTGATTTGTAACGTCCAAGAACTTGATTGCATGCCAATCATCTCGACAGACCAACTCGCTGATGGAACTCCTGTGAACAACATTCTCGCAGAAGGATTTGGTTCATGGACCAAGTTCCTCGGCGATGTTTCTAACGCTTCGAGTTCTTACATCCGTGACATGGCAAACGAACAATCACCTGACCGCCAATCCTACGATTGGAGTGCAGCTGTTGATTCGACCTGTGATGCATTCGGTGTTGAAGTGGACGCATTGAACAATCTTGTAATCACTGAAAACACTGCAAATGAGAAGGGTGGAATGTGTACCATTACACTTGACTTGTCTGATAACGGTAACGAGAACACAGATGCGGTTCCATTCACTGTCGACTTCTCAGTCGCACCAGTGAACGATGCTCCGGTGATTTCCTTGCAGGATGAGAACGGCCAAAACTTGTTGTTGAACACAGCAGGTGACCGTGCAACAGGTGAAGGTGAATACATTAGTATGACCGAAGACGATACCAATGCTGACAACCTCACTTGGGATCTTCTACCATTGATGAGTGATATTGACCACGATGTTCCAACAGACCACACATGGACTGTTGAACCAACATCTCAGTGTGCTTACACCAACTACTTCACTACTGCAATCGTTGGCACAGACCTCGTGTTCACCCTCCTACCAGACGCAACCACAAATGGTTACGATTGGGAAGTAGACTACATGAACGACAACGGTATCCACCAATTGCGACCAAATGGACAGACATTCTGTGCAATTAACATGGTTCTCAAGGATACTGCTACTGCACCATCACATACACCTAACTACGATAACCAAGTTATGCCTATTGCAGATTACCAGCAAGGCACAGACGACGTAATATTGTATGTTACTGTAGAACGTGTTGCAGAGAAGGTTGCTGACTATTCTATTGATGCAGTGAGCGGTATTGACTTCAACGGTATTACTAACATCATGACCGGCACATATATTCCTGTCTCAGTGAATATTGATGCTGGTGGCGATGAAGGACCATACAACTACGACCACATGCTTGCAGTGACTTTCCACACGGATGGTCACACAGAGGCAGAGTTGACGCAATACTACAACGTCCCAGATTACGGAACAAGCCTACAAGTTGATGAATACATCTACATGACCAAGGATACTACCAAGGTCGAAGTTTCGATGGATGTTCTAACTTGCCTTGATGAAGTTTGTGACTTGACAGTTTCTGCAAGTGAGAGATTCCAAGCAGATGACCCAACATCCCACCGCTCTAACAGTGGTGGTGTGCAGGGAGCTGATTGGTCTGCACCTGGTCAATACGGACAGAGTTCTTCCCAGACCTCTGAACGCCGACCAATGCTCGAAGACAGTTACTGGTGTAACAACCGCCTAACAACCCTCGACTTGGATACTGCTGAAGCAAGCTCCGATTGGGGTAGATGCAATGAATTTGCTGCAGGTTCTGACTCGTTCGGTGCTTCGGACCAACCTCTACCTGCTGTTGTCCGAACCATTGGTGCAAGTTCAGTGCCTTCGTTCGCACCAAGCATAATTGTTGTCAGCCTAACAGGACTCTTTGTCAGTGCTCTTGCCTTCTCCAGCCGCCGTGCTGAAGATGAGGAAGAAGTTACAGAGAACCTCGTAGATGATGACAAGGCAGTGAGCCCAGTTATTGCTACCATCTTGATGGTCGCAATCACTGTAGTTCTCTCTGGTGTGATCTTTGTTTGGGCAAGTAGTCTTGCTGATACTGATGTCAAGGGTGTTCCTCGTATCACCTTCGATATGGAAGATGTCAACGGTTTTGATGTAGATGATGGTCACTGGCGAATCAGTGTCCAATCTGCTGAAACAGATTTGGCAACTCAAGCAGTTCAGGTTCGAGTCTTCTATATTGACGGTCTTGGAGATGCACAGATTGTAACTTACAATCTAGCAGATACTGACGGCGTTTATGGATTCAATCCAGCGAACAGTGACTCAATGGTTACGTTTGTAGATCAAGTCAATAGCGAAGGTGAAGATAAGTATTCAACCTTCAACACTGGTGACACTATATTCGTGCGAACACACGATACAGATGGAACACCTCTAGAAGATGTGACAATCACTCTAATCTACGCTCCGGCTACCAGTAACGATGGTGCGCTATTGCGAACTTGGAATGGTTTGTCATACGACGCTAGCGCTTGAGCGTGAATCGTTTTTGACGAAATAGGATGCATTGGGAGGGGCATACGCCCCTCCCCTTGTCTCCCGCATCCCAGAAATGGGATGACTGTCTCCTTGGAGACAGAGAGCCACCCGATCGCAGGGGGTTACCGCAAGGGGCCCCCTGCCTTCGGCCCCCCTTTTTCTTTTGACTTCTGTCGATTTGTGTTTTTCAATTGAGCGAAGCCTTTCAAGTAAGGCCGTATTCAGAGGAATGAGTCACATGGTTGAATCGAGCGATGTTCCAAAAACAACATGTGTCGTTTTTGATTGCGATGGTGTTCTTGTTGATGCAGTGAGTTCATGGCGAACCCTGCATGACCATTTTGGAACAGATAATTCTGTAAATTTACAACGCTTTATTGATGGTGAATTTTCTGATGTAGAATTCATGCGTTCAGATATTCGAATGTGGAAGGAAATTCAAGATACGATTTATCGTGATGATTTATTTCGTGCATACTCTGGTGTGAAATTGATGCAAGGAGCAAGGCAAGTTGTCGAGGAACTTCAAGCAAATGGAGTGTTTGTCGCAATTGTAAGTGCAGGTGTTGACCTATTTGTCGCCTCCATTGCCTCAATGCTCAATGTTAATGATTGGATTGCAAACGGTTTTGTTTTCAACGATGATGACACCCTTTCGGATGAAGGAATCTGTCGGTTACATGCAACAGCTAAAGGTGAAATCATCCATCGGTTATTGAAAATGAATAATCTAGAAGTTGCAAATTGTGTATCTGTTGGAGATTCTGAAATGGATTTGTCTATGCATATCGATGGAAGTAGGTTTATCGGATTTAATCCGACACGTGAGTCTTCATTGGCTGCTTTTGCAAATGCGGATATTGATGTGATTCACGAAAAAGATTTGCGTGCTATCCTTCCACTGTTACGTTTTGAATAATCAAGCGAACGGAATTGCTGTTGTGGCATGACTTTTGAGATTGACAATTGTCAGCATACAGGGTTTTGGTTGGAAACCAAGCATCCGCTGATATGAAGTTTGATCTTGCCATGTACTTGAACAAATCAATGTCGTACCTTTGAAATCAACACAGGCATGACCGTGAACGTGACCAGTAACAAATATGTCTGGTACTTCACGGATGACCAAGCCATCCTCTGGTTCGGGCGAAAGTGGAGTTTTACCCCCCCATTGTGGGGCTAAGTGCCGACGTCGGAGCATCTGTCGCATAGCCTCAACAGGATCAGCATAGGTAACTGTACGAAGGCCGGCTACAAAATCATCAATTGACTTTCCGTGGTATGAGAGAAGTCTAACGCCGTGTAAAGAGAAATCACATGGGTTTCCAACAAAAGTTGTCGTGTTGTAGTCCTGTTGAATATCCTTATCAAAAGTCGGTTGAGGCTCTGCTGGACGAACCGCATCGTGATTCCCTGGCAACATAACGCATTCCACCCAGTCCGGCAGTAACTCCAAAAGTCGTGCAAATTCAGCATATTGTCCAAAAAGGTCCGGGATAGAGAGTTCGCTGTCCTGTCCAGGATATATTCCAACGCCATCGACACAATCGCCTGATAAAATGAGATACTTGATTGTCTTAGCAAGTGGGTCAGAGTGGAACCAACGGACCATTTTGTGCCACTGAGCCTCTAAAAATGTCTTAGAACCCACGTGTATGTCCGAAAGGAAAGCGACACTAACACCATGTTCAGCAGATGTTTTCTGATGGCTTGCTTCCATTGGGAAGTGCAAATCATCAACATAGAACATATCGCCAGTTTGACTGAAGGTTCCAGAGACTCCGATTACATCATCTGGCATTAAGCCGGCTTCCAATATCTGTTCATGAGCTCTGTCTCGGTCATCACCTTTACGCTTGGTAAGCAAGCAGGTTAACTCCCCAGTTTCATCCTCCAGCCTCCACATGAGGTGACCGTTTTTGGTGTAACGAGGTTCATTGACTAGCCCGATAGCGACAGCCTTGTTTTCATAGCCTTGGTACCGGCTACTTTCAGCATGAAGGCGTGAAATTTCAGTCGGTGTTCGAGGTAAGCGAGAATTTTGAATAATCATTTTTCGGATACTTTGTAAACGGTCGGTAAAACATGAGGTAATATCACTCATTTTTCCTTCTGTAATACTGTTGCCGGTGATGTCATAGTGCACCAATATATCACTTGGGGCATCAGATGCATTTTCACTAAAGTCTGCCGTGTTCCAATCAGGGAGATTATTTCGAAATTTCATGTCTAGAGGTTCTGGCGCTTGAATGGGCGCAATCGTTCGTCCTAAAACAGGAGGTGTTTCTTTTGCAGTTACGGGCTGCACTGGAGTCAAACGCTCATCCTGATTTTGAGTCCAAACTTCCAGCAGCGAATTTAGAATTTCAAGGGTTAGAAATCCTTTGTGAAACCCAATAGAACCAGCACAATTCAATACACCTTCAAGGTCATCTAATTGCAATAACTGGCTTCGTATGGATGCAGTAGGAAGAAATCCCCGTTGGCGTAGGAGCGCAGTCATCTCCTCTTCCGATGCACCCATGTATAGGAGGTGTCGCATCCGCTCCAAAAGCACACCGGTAGGAATTGTTCATTTTTGGTTTCCAATCAGTCCCATTGAACTTCATCATCGAATGAAGATTCTCCGCCTGGAGGAGCGCCTTCTCCATCCCAGGCATCATCTTGCCAAGGTGCTGATTCACGCGCCGCTTCTTCTCTTTTTGCACGGTCTAATTCAAACTGAACCCTTTCGGCTTCAAGTTCTTCCTTCTGTCGTTCGAGTTCCTTGCGATGATTTTCTGCTTCAACCATGGCGACATCCCACCGCTTGATTGTCGATAATAACGCAAAATGCACGAATCCAATTTTATTTTCTGCTCGGTTTCCACCAATTTGGGTTGATTCAGCATTAGCCCAATTATTAGATGCGATTCCAACATAGACCAATCCAACTTTTTTATTGGTTCCGTCATTCTTAGGTCCTGCGATTCCAGTAATCGAAATTGCGATATCAGCATCTGCTCGTTCCAAAGCACCTTTCGCCATCTGAATGGCTACTTCTGCAGAAACAGCACCCTTCTTTTCAATTGATTCTGGTTTGACATTTAATTCCTTGATTTTGGCATCATTGGAATAGGTGACCCATGCTTGATTAAACCAAGTAGAAGCGCCTGCGATATCGGTAAAAGAACTTGCAAGAAGCCCCCCAGTGCAAGATTCTGCCACTGTGATAGTGTGGCCACCTTCCTTAATGCGCCGTACGAGACGAGCCGCAGCGGCCTGAACATCTTCATCCATGCAATTCAATGGCGTTGTTCTTCGGTTTTGAGGTTAACCCCTGCATCAATGCCTTCAATAACAACTTCTTACAGGCAAGGCTGGGTCTGTGGTCTAGTGGTTATGACACCGCCCTTACACGGCGTTGATCGAGGGTTCAAATCCCTCCAGACCCACTACCAAAGGAATGTACGAATGTCCTCTATTGCCCCATTAATCACCTTTGTAATGCCTGAGCGACGGCGAAATGTATCAGCCTCATGTTCGTCACCATCGATTAGAATGAGATGAACAGCACGCTGCCACAAACCATCTTGTGGATTTGAGCCACGGTGGTCTACAGCAACAAGAATATCATCTAATTCGGTGAACATAAGTATCGCTGTTGAATCTTTCAATTCATTTGCTGAAATAACCAACCAACGTGCACCCTGCATGTCAGCACGTTTATCTTCATTCAAATCATCAAGGGTAACGACTCGCATACTTCTTCACCTTACATTGTATACCGAAGAAGAGCAATCGCGCCACCGAGTCCCAATAATTGCTGTCCAGCATCATGGTCTACCGAACATTGAACCAGTTCAGCACCGATTTCTGATAAGGCATTTACCCATTGCATCCATGTTTGTTTGCCAATGAATTCTGTTTCATCACGCAGTAGGTCTGCTGAGATAAGTAGTGTTTCAATGGCTCCTTCATTCATGGCCTTCATCAAGGCATCAGTTCCATAGGCAACAGCACCATTTGTTGACAACCGCTCCCAAGCAGATTCGATGAGTTCGATTTCTCGAGAAATCGCATGCTCACTGAGAAGATTTCCTGCTAATCCTTCGCGTAGGACTTCATTTGCTCCAGCCCTTCCTGCCATTGAAGTTGCAACAGATTTCATCATTCTTGTTTCACCAGCCGCTTTCAAATCACTATGTAAGGCGTCTCGTGCATGACCTGGACCACATAGAACCAGTGGGGTATCTGGTGCCAAAGTTTCTACCAATGCCCCGATAACCTTTGTGCGAAAAGTTTTGGCAATTCCAGCAGATTGACGTAATTCACCTCTTTTTCCACCTCCCCTCATTGTCCAAGTTGCCCCCTCGCGCAATCCCCTGGCAGTAACATGGAATAATACGACTTCATCAGTTTCTACAATAGCAAGAACAACATTTGTTTTGCCAGACGTTCGTTCAGCCTGTTTGATAAGATCTTTATCAGAAGAAGAGAAAATTTGCGACGAAGTTAATTCGACCTCATCATGTATTCCCACAATATGTGTATGATGCATGCCAATGTCAAATTGAGCCTCTTCAATAAGTCCATGAACGCGTAGATTTTCACTGAAAGTTTGGTATTCTGTACTTTCTATATGAAGGCGAATCCACATTTTTTTCCGCTCTGCGGCTTTTGCTCTTCCTCCTTCATCTCCACCAGTAGTTTGGTCACGGCGCTCACCAAGCATTCCAATTTGCATACCCTTACGAGCAATTTTCGCAAGTGCCCATAAATCATCTTCAGTCTCGATGCGGAGGCGCCAGAGTTGAGGTTCGCGTTTGAGAATTTTCATTCAGTTCACCCAAAGACGCCCGTTAGATTGCCTTCATCATCCATGTCCATATCGAGGGCTGCAGGACGTTTCGGCAATCCAGGCATAGTCATCATGTTTCCAAGAATAGCAACGATAAATCCAGCTCCAGCATTGAGTCGGAATTCACGGACAGGGACTGTGAAACCTACTGGGGCTCCTAATTTACCGGGGTCGTGTGAAAAGGAATATTGTGTTTTTGCCATGCATACTGGAAGGTGGTCGTATCCCCATGCTTGGAATTTGGAAAGTTGTTTCATTGCTGATGTACTGATTTCAATCCCGTCCGCTTTGTAGATACGTGTCGCAATCGCATTCATTTTCTCTATGATTGGCATTTCAGGAGTGTATAATGGTGTGAAAGGGCGACCATTGGCCACATTGTCTTGAACTGCAGTAACGACGGCCTTGGCTAAATCCTCGCCACCTTTTCCACCGTTGGCATGAACTTCTGTCAAAGTTACTTCAGTGGCACCACTTTTTTGTGCGGCAGTCCGTAGTACATCTAACTCAGCATCTGTGTCTGAATCAAAACGGTTTATCGATACAATGACCGGCATTCCGAAGCCAGCCATATTTTTGATGTGTCGGTCAAGATTTCCTTGTGCACCATGAATTACTGCATCGACATTTTCTTTCTCTAATTCATCCTTTGTAGGACGGTACCCTCCTCTACTTCCAAATGCCCCTCCATGGAGTTTCATCGAACGTACTGTGACATTCATAACAACACAATCTGGTGCTTTTCCAGAATTCACAGCCTTGATGTGCATGAATTTCTCTGCTCCCATATCTGAGCCAAATCCAGCCTCTGTAACGACGATGTCTGCTGCACCAAGTGCGAGTCTGTCAGCAATGATACTGGAGTTTCCGTGAGCGATATTTGCAAAAGGACCTCCATGAATAAATGCTGGATTACCTTCAAGAGTTTGCACCATATTCGGTAGGAATGCATTTCTAAGAAGTAAAGTCATTGCTCCAGCCGCTCCGATTTCTTCCGCTTTCACAGGATTACCTTCTGATGATTCACCAATGACGATTTCTCCAATTCTTCGTCGCAAATCAGCATAATCTTGGGCTAATACAAGAATTGCCATAACTTCACTTGCAGCAGTAATATCGAATCGCTCTTGGCGCGTATTTCCATTTGCAGGACCTCCCAAACCGATGACAACATCACGAAGTGCTCGGTCGTTCATGTCAATGACGCGTGGCCAGAATATGCGGGTTGGTTCTAAATTCGAATCATTACCTTGCTTTATGTGATTGTCAATTAAGGCAGATAGGAGGTTATGGGCAGATGTTACTGCGTGTAAATCTCCTGTAAAATGGAGATTGATATCTTCCATCGGAAGTACTTGAGACTGTCCACCTCCAGCAGCGCCACCTTTTATTCCAAAGACCGGACCCATCGAAGGTTCTCGAATGACACATGTTGCACTTTGTCCGATTGCGCATAGGGCTTGAGTAAGGCCAATCGTCGTCACAGTTTTCCCTTCTCCAAATGGTGTTGGATTGACCGAGGTGACCAAGACGAGACTTCCTTGGGGTTTTGAAAAACGCTGACTGAGTGCTTCCCAAGTGATTTTTGCCATTCCCTTTCCCATTGGAACTAATTCGTGCGATGAGATTCCCAATTTCCAAGCAATTGCTTCTATTGGTTCGAGGGTAGCAGAACGTGCGATATCCAAATCACTTGCCATGTGTTGCATGCGGTCCGATATGGCTTTGAACCCCTCGGCTCATGCTAGACGGAAAACGGCGGTTTTAGCACCCCACTCGCGATGGCCGTAATTGGGACTATTCGTCCTTCATTGCACCAAGATACTCTGGTAATTCAACACCAGCCATCTTTGCCACATCATGAACAGGAGGCAGGCTTTGCATCAAGGATGAGATAAAGTTCGAAGTTGAACCTCCTTCTCCATTCTTACCACCATTGCCAGAATCCCAAACAGTAATCTTATCGATCTTGAGATTCGAAATTGCTTCGGTTTGACGTGAAACTAATTCTTCAATCTTTTCAACCATCAAGAGTGTTGCTGCTGCTTTGGGATCTCCGCCAGCACTCGCTACGAGAGATTTGTAACCAGCCGCTTTTGCTTCTAGAACAGATTGTTGTCCTTCTGCTTCTGCTTTATATCGTGCAAGAATTGCATCTGCCTGACCTTGAGCAATACGGCGTTGGCGTTCTGCTTCTGCGTCAGCAGCAATTTCGATTTGTTCCTTAGCAATCTTTTCACGAGCGATGTCTGCTGCACGAAGACGCTCGCTTTCGAGTGAATATTGTGCTTTTTCAATTTCTTCTTGCGCTCGGCGTTGAGCAACTTCAGCACGTTGGCGTGCCTCCGCTTCTTTTTCTGCAAGAACAGCATTTGATATTGCAATGTCAGCCAAACTCAGGTTTACACCTTCAATAGCCAATTTCTGTTGGTCTTGAACGGAAATTTCTTCCCGACTCTTTGCAACTGCAATTCCCATTTTCGATTCAGAGTCAGCCTCTTGAACAGCAATAACTTCGAGTTTCTTTGCAACCGCTTTTCCAGCGATAGCATCGGATTCTCTCTTTTGAACTTCAATCTCACGGTTAGCATCTGCTTGTGCAACTTTGATTTGACCCATCTCAAGTGCTTTTGCTCGGTCACCCTCTGCACTTGCAATTGCTTCTGCAGCTGCCTTTGCACCAATCGATACGATGTATTCTGCTTCATCAGTAATATCTGTAATGTTGACGTTGATAAGATACAAACCAATCTTGTGTAATTCTGAGTCGACGTTACTGGAAACCATGCTCAAGAATGCTTCACGGTCTTGGTTGATTTGCTCAATGGTGAGGGTTGCAACAGTCAAACGTAGTTGACCAAAAATAATCTCACTTGCCATGTCTTCAATTTGAGGTTGAGAAAGTCCGAGAAGACGTTCTGCTGCGTTTTGCATGATTGAAGGTGCAGTTGAAATACCAATCGTAAATGTCGATGGGACATTGATACGAATGTTTTGTTGAGATAATGCATGTTGTAAATCAATACGGATTGTCATCGGTTTGAGATCAAGGTAGGCATAGTGCTGAATCAATGGCCAGACAATTTTACCGCCACCGTGGTAACAAGCGGCAGCACCTGCATCTTTGACATTACCATAGACAACAAGAATTTTGTCGGATGGGGCCAATTTATATCGGCTTGTTGCAACATAAATTGTTCCAAAAACTGCCAAGGTAAACAAAAATAATCCAATTACTGCTATCGAAGTGCCAACATCTGCCATGATTGCTCATACATGGTGACCTTTATGAGGTTTCACCCGTTGAAGTTCGGTTAGAATTTCACCTAAATTTATTCTTCTTCAGCCATTACTGATGACACAGAGAGTGGTTTGACAACAAGTGTTTCGCCAATTGCTTTTACAACTTCGACAAACTTGCCAGTTTTAAGACTCATAGATTCATCTTCAAGCACGGCATCACATGTTCTCATAGCGTTTTGAAATTCAACTTGAACTTGACCCGTTTCACCGGCTCTGATGTCCATGTAGACCTTTCCTTGAGCACCTACGGCTAAGGAATGTTTGACCGTTGAATCAACTTCGAGAGATTTCATTACCTGGAACACCTTTCCAATAATATACATTGAAAACAAACCCGATACGATTGCTACAAAGATTGCAAGGAGATCTGAACCATCGCTTTGAGTTACGGCCAGACCAGCAATACCAAACATCATGATAAAACTCAAGATTCCTTGGATGGTCAGCATGTGGAAGATGCCCTCTGCCCCCATGTCAAAGTCGGTTTCAAATCCAGCGAACTCTAAAGCCCCATCAGCGACTCCACCAATGAGGATAAGTACAAAATATATCAAGAACAAAAAGGTCCCAATAAGTGCCATTACTGCAAAGAGAATATCGATGCCAGTTATGCCTCCCAATCCTACTAGGTCAAGAATATTTGAAATTAAGGACATTGTATCACTAATCACTACTAACGGGTTCTATTCTTCAACCTTCGCCTTTTGAAGTTTTAATATTGGGCGAATGTAAATGAAATAATAATGTCCAAAGACGATAGGTCCTAATGAAAGTCCGAACATTAATCCAACCCCCCAAGAAGGTAAGTCAAGTGCAATTCCAATAGCGACAACCATTAACAAGCAAAATAAAATCGATGCCTTTTCAAGAATAATCATTATGGAAGAAGCTCCACTGTTCATCCGCTCCTTCATGATGAAAACATCACGTAAACCAGGCAATGTATCATCCCAAAATGAGGTCAGACCATGAGATTTCACTCATCAAAATAATCATGAAGTAGAGCATGGCAATGAAAAAAGTCGGATTGCGACCCTTTTCAATTGTACTTTCTACTTGTTGAAGACGTCCTTCACTATCCCGAACGATTGCAGTTCCTTCAGAGGTGAGATAGTTTCCACCTTGGGTGAATTCATTCTCATTTTTCTTACTTTGATACAATAAAAAGACAATTGTCCCAACAATAATGCCGAGACTTGGCCCCAAAAACATGCCGAGAGCAGAATTAAATTCAGTCCACATGGCCGCAGTCAAATAGAGGCCAAACATAGCAGTCAAAATGGAAATTAATCCTTTTCCTTTACTTTGGGATGAGTGCTCCATGATTCTGCTAATACACACTCCCTTTTCAACTCTGTGCCGTTTCAACAAAATTCGATACATGATGTTGAAGAACTTCGGATTCCAAGCCACTGCATGGCACAGATACGGTATGCGATATCTGGGCGTCCAGTCTCACATTCTCTTTCACCTCTATTATTTGGTTTGGTTGTCTCAAATTTAGAGAAATTTGGGAAGAAAATGGAATTCAATTTCAAGAATACTACGATTGAATTAGTTGATACTTTGACAATAGAGAATGCTTTGGGATGGGGTTATGCTGGTCGAACACCCGATCCACCTATGTGGGACTATACTGGGGCAACATTTGGAAAATATCGTACTCAGGCTCTGTTGAACAGAGCAATAGAGGCTGCGATGAAGGTGGAAGATTCTGACCAACGTCTCGTTGCAAAATTTGAATTTGAACTTGAGGAACAATCTAGGATTGCAGAATCGTTCTTATTAGATGCAAAAAACCACAACCTTCCTACATATTGTCTTGAAAATGAAGTATGGCTCAATCTTACTTCACCTCTCAAACATCAACTTTCTAGTGAAGCGGTTTCAACAATTGATGAGTCAATGGCTCTTCAGGCTGTCAATACGTTGCGCTGGGATGGACAAGGATGGTGGTGCGCTGGAGTAGATGGACTGGGTGTAATTTCCGTTGCACGGCATCATGGTGTCCAAATTGAAAACGGAGCGCTGCTGGGAATCGTTGGCGGTGGTGGTGCTGCAAGAGCAACTGTTGATGCGTGGCTGAAGGCAGGAGGTAAAGTTCGATTGTTCTCCGGTAGGCGCCCATTGCAATTACCTCCAGAAGTTGAATCTGATAATTCAGGCAGCCCGCTTGATTTTGCCGTAGATTTTGATGGAAATGGCGCTTATCAAAATGAGTTAGAATCATGTAGCCTTAGATTGAATCCAAATTATCAGTCTCAAAATAGTGATATTGAATCAAGAATCGAGCAACTTATCACTACGCCTTTGGATGGTCGATGGATGCTGGTTGCCCAGCATTTGGAGGCTTGGAATCGACTTTGGGCGCCGCAATATGCGGATATGCTGCCTTCAATTGGTTTACTACTCACGCAATTGATTCATGCAGAAAACACCCTCGAGAACCATGCATGACTCCCAAAGCAATTAGAATGATAACGCAAAGGAGCAGGTAGGGCTGAATATGAAACCGACGAAGCAACTTGCTTGTTTATTGGTTTTGATTGGATTGTTGCTACCTTGTATCGGTGTATTTGTTTCGGCTGAACATCCCCAAGAAGATACAAATTTCGCACCTATTCACACCGCTACTGACTTTCCAGTGGGTTGGGATGACCTAAACTACGGTACCCTTCCACCAAATCAACTTCGTCTTCTTTACCCTGCAATGACTTCAGGTGAAGGCGCAGAAATGGCCGGAAATGGTCCCTTTCCAAATGTTCAATTCTTTGTTGATTCAGGTGAAACTTTAGATTCATACATGGATTTCACATCGCGTTTGGTCGAGCGAGGCTATGTTGTTGCAGTCCATCGCCAAGCTTATGATTCGACAGATTTTGCAGAGATTCTTGAACAAATTGTAGATGTTCATGACCTTCTACAAGAACTCAATAATTCGAGTTCAAGTCCAATTACTGGTTCATTTGGCCAATTTGACCTTGCGCATTGGGGAATAGGTGGTCATGGTGTTGGAGCTGCAGGCGCCTATGGAGTCTATCCCTATTGGATGAATTCAAGTTTGCATGAAACTGTACAACCTCCGCGAGGTATCTTTGGCTTAGGTATCGATTTTTCAGATTGGGACGAAGATCATTGGAGTGATTTGGCTCCTTCGGCATGGCCTCATGCTCCAGCACGACCATCTGTTGGTCTATTTTTGACGGGCTCTGCTGATGAAGTATCGCCCGTGCTTGATGCTGAATCGGTACTTGCTCAGGGAGATGGCCTTGGTTGGCAAATTATGCAAGTCCTCGGAGCAGACCATTATCAATTCCAAGATTCGACTTCATTCTTAGAGGGCCTTAGTGATGGTGATGCATCCATTACTCAAGAAGAGCAAAACTCCATTGCTTCAGAGCATGTAAATGCGTACCTAGACCTTACGCTTCGAGGCTCACACGAACGTTTCCGTGATGCGTTTAATCGACCTCTTGGCCCACATGTGGTTAGCGATAATGATGCATATATTGTGGAAGACCTTCTCGATAGTGAACTGCTATTATTGAATCATACATGGATTGCGCCAAATGGAAATTCGACTTTTGGGCCACAAATTACGGTGAATACCTTTGCTAATTGGACCATGAGAGATGGTAGAACCTATGGTGATTTGCCGAGTGGTTGGGACCTTGAGATTGAATGTAGGATTTTGGGAATGAATGTAACAGCGGGTGTTTTCGATGCTAATGGGACTGCATTATGTCTATTCCCAATGCAGGATGTAGCACCCGGTGCTCATACCGCTCAAATGAGAATTTTTGTTGAAGGAGCAGCCTCCACAATTGAATTTGAGTTTGTTCGAACCGATGCCCCTCTTGAACTTACGATTCCAGTTCCAGAAATAGAAGTTGAACAAAGAGGAAGTGTTCATGTCGATGCCTCACTGTTTGGATATGACCCAGACGGCCAAGATGTCTTCATCTATGCAGCGGAACTTGTTGGTGGCTCGGTATCTGATTTCTCCTTCCTGGTGGATGAAGATAAACGAGGTTTGACTGTAGAACACACTGTGAATGAAGAATTAGTCAATGGAGCAGAGATAAAGTTGACCCTTCGTGCAGGCGGAGAAGGCGTAATTGATGAGGCAGAAACCACATCTATGATTCGAATCATACCAGTGGATGACCCTGTTGTGAAAATTGCTGATGTGCCCATGCAAAACCTCATCGAAGATGGCGATTCCATTTTTGTCAATTTATCCCAGTATGTGCAGGACCCTGAAGGTGAAATGTTGTTCGCTACGGTCGGTGGAGAATCCAATGGATTCTATGGGCCCGTTCACTTTAGTTTCGCCAATGGTCAAATGAATATTACACCTATACCAAATGGCAATGGCGCAACAGTAGTCCACCTCTTAGTGGGTGATGGAATTAACATACCAATCGAATTAGATGTACCGTTATTTGTTGAACCAGTCAATGATGATATTATTGTCAATGACTCCATGTGGTCAGTTTCTATTTCCGAAGACGATAGTTTGTATCTCAATCTATCTGAACTAGCGTGGGACTTGGATGGTGACAACCTCTTTTGGACCATTGACAGTAAATCACAATCAGTAAATGTGGTCCGTTCATTTTCACAATTCATCATCACTCCAAAATTAGATTATTCAGGTTTCGATGATTTGACAACAATCAATGTGACTGATGGCACTATGACCGTCTCACGGGTCTTGAACATCACCGTGATTTCTTCTCCGGATGCCCCAATCCTAACTCTACAAGAATTGAACCTTATCGATTCCAGTGCAGGAAGTCTACAATGGTGGGTCTACGATGCTGATGGAATCATTCCAGACGCAACTGAAATCCGAGTAAATGGTTCTATTCTTGAAAATCTGTCTCATTCCTGTGTCTATGATTCAACGGACTTCACTAATCGTTGTCTTTCTATGCTCCCTTTACCTCCATACCATAACGGTTCAATCGAAGTTCGAGTTTCAGTGTTTGATGAAGAAATTGGTTCGGAAACAGTCGCCTATATCTCAGTCAACCTGACTGCGACACAACCTGGGGTGGAACAACCACCAACCGATGAATCAAATGGCCTTGAATCACTTAGTGTTACGCTATTGGCCCTTGGAGGTATTGTTGTCATTGTGGTTTTGATTGGAATTGTTGTTATGCTTCAACTAAAAGGTTCTAAGAACTATACTGAATTGCCAATAGTTGAGGTTGAAGAAGAACAAATTGAACCATCCCCTGTTTCAAGAAGCGGTGGATTATTAGCAAGAGCTCAACAAAAACAGTGATTCACAAAGGAATATTTCCATGTTTTTTCGGTGGGCTCCATTCTCTCTTCGATTGAAGAATATTGAGGGCACGACACAAGCGTAATCGGCTTTCACTTGGTTCAATTACATCGTCAAGCCAACCGTTTCGTGCAGCCACATAAGGGTCGCCGAATTTGGCTTTATATTCTGCAATTAGGCGTTGGCGAGTTTCTTCTTTTTGGCCATCAGGTGCTTTATTAATTTCGGCTCTGTGAATGACATTAACTGCACCTTCGGCACCCATAACTGCCAATTCCGCAGTAGGCCAAGCGATGTTGTAGTCGCTTTGCAAATGTTTGCAAGACATGGCCAAATATGCGCCACCATACGCTTTCCGTGTGACAAGTGTGAGTTTTGGAACAGTCGCTTCAGCATAGGCAAACAATAGTTTAGCCCCATGGCGAATAATTCCGCCCCATTCTTGAACGACACCAGGTAAAAATCCAGGTACATCTTCAAAGGTTACTAAGGGTATATTGAATGAATCACAGGTACGGATAAAGCGCGCTGCTTTGATAGATGCGTCAATATCAAGACAACCAGCCAATACCTTTGGTTGGTTGCCTACAACACCAATTGTTTTACCTTCCAAACGCGCAAAACCAATGATGATGTTATCGGCATAAGCCTCAAACAGTTCAACAAATATTCCATCGTCGACAATTTCTTCTACCACTTTGACCATGTCATATGGTTTGTTTGGATTTTCAGGAACCAATGATTCGAGTTCTGAGTTCAATCTCCCAGCAGGGTCAGCGGTTTCTTCGTAGGGAGGGTTTGCCATGTTATGGTCTGGTAAGAATGAAAGAATCTCTGTGGCAAGAATACAGGCATCCTCTTCATCATCTGCAATTAGGCATGCGATGCCTGAACGTGAAGCATGAAGTGACGCTCCACCAAGTCCGGGGGCATCGATTTCACCTTCGATAACTTCTGGAGTCTCCAACGGAGATGAAAGAAATAATTGTCCATGCTCTTCACCTAATATCGTAAAATCGGCTAAACTCGCTGCAAGTGCTGAAACTCCTACGACTGGGCCGAGAACTAGACTAATCATCGGCACCCTGCCACTGCATTGAACCAATCGATCTAACAATTCACCTGTACCTGCTAACGCAGAAATACCGTCATGTGCTCGTTGACCTCCGCCATCCCACATTCCAATGATTGGGGCTTTCACCCGTTCCGCCATTTCAACAATCTTAGCAATTTTTTTAGCATGCATTTCACCCATACTTCCGCCATGGACGCTGAAATCTTGTGCGAAGCAGTAGATACGCCGCCCATTCACAGTCCCATGGCCGGCGACAACACCATCCCCGAGTGTATGATGAAGAAACATGCCGTTATCGGTAGAGCGATGAGTGACAAAGGCATCGATTTCGATGAATGAATTTTCATCAAGAAGGAGAGAGATTCGGTCACGGGCAGTGCCTCTACCACTTGTCCGAATCGCTTCTTGGCGCTTCAAACCGCCTCCAAGTCGAGCTTGCTCTCGCTTGTACTGGAGTTCCTCGAGACGTTCACTCGAATTCCCTGCCATATCTTCTCCACCCCTTCTCGGTTTTTCATTCAAGCGCTTATTTGCGGAGTAAATTGTTTCCTTCCCCGCATAGGTTTGCAGCAACTGCGTCTCCAACTTTCATGTTGTTTGAAAGGGCCCAATGTACTTTGACAACCACGCTGTCTGGTGCGGACACACTACCGTGGCCAAGAATACCCATCTCCATCTGCTTTCGGCCTTTTGAGTAGACATTCATATCGACGGGTCCATGAATGCATTGATTGGTGACCACGATTGGAATCTCTCTATTTACGCAACGTGTAAGAGCACGCCACACTTTCGTATTTTCAGGAGCATCTTTTGCTGGATCTTCGATAGGCAAGTGGCCAAGGCCGGTTCCCTGAATGACTATTGCTTGAACTCCAGTTTGAACAATTGCCTCAATCTCTTCTGAATGAAGCCATGGACCAGCAACAAATTGTGCGATTCGCACACTTGTTTCGTAGTGTGTTGGTTGAGTGCAAATCGCGCGAGATGAACTAGAATCAAGAATTTCTTGATATCCATCAGCGAGGGAGTGGGAGCATTCACCGTTGTCGATGTTGACCGTGGCGAGTGCTTCACAATTGACCGGTTGAAACGCATCTCTGCGAGAGGAATGCAATTTTCGGACACCAATACCCGGATAAACAGCACAGGCCCCATCGTTGTTAGAAGCATGCATGACAACCACAACCGCATCGCCAGCATCTCCACATGGTTTAGGGCCATGAGCAGCCCAATGAACTGCTGAGAGAAGATTTTCACTTGCATCTGAGGACCCACGGTCCGATGAACGCTGTGAGCCTACAAATGCTATAGGTCCTGGTGGGGTTTCACCTTTTCCACCCCAAGCAAAACTCAAAGCCGCTGAAGAAATGTGTAATGTGTCGGTGCCGTGAGTGACTACAACACCATCGCACCCATCATCAAAGGCTTGCTTTGACGCTTTGATAATCGAGTTCCAATGTTGTGGACGAATGTCATCACTAAACATGTTCCCAAGTTTGACTGCTTCAATATTGGCAAGAGTCGTGAGTTCTGGCAATGTTGCAATAAGTTCTTCAGGTTCAAATCTTGCAACAACTGCACCTGTTGCATAATCTACTTTTGACGCAATCGTTCCACCTGTGTGGAGAATACGGACACGTGGTAAAGATTCATCAATCTCAGTTGGTGAAGAAATTGATTCAGCAGTTGTTGCAGTTGTACCTAGGATTTCAATCTCCTGAACATCTTCCAATGGGTAACTTGCATTATAGCCATTGACAAGTTTGACAGTCAAATGGTTCTTTGCAGCAGGATGGAGGGTGACGCCTTCAATGGTTGTCAAACCATTGTGGCTGTTGACCTCAACTTTCACTCGTTGGCCTGCGACGGGAGCATCAACCATGTATTCTCCACATGCCGAGGGCACATCAACAGTTCGCATCGTCAAAGGTGGAAATAGAATAATCTAAACATGAAAAAATGGTGCCGGGAGCGGGGCTTGAACCCGCGACCTTCGGATGTCTCAGACACCGCAAGGGGTTTGCACGTCATACGATTGCCTTGTAGGCTGCCCTATGAGTCCGACGCGCCACCAACTACGCCACCCCGGCTTATCTCTCGCCTGTCGCGTTCCCCATTTCAACCATACGGATGAAAAGTGATGTAATTTCACCGTAGCCTTCATGCACTCCACTCATTTGGAGATGGTATGGTTGACCTCAGTACCGCTATGGCTGCTGCCTCTGTCGACCGCCAAAAACGTGTGGCTGATGAGGGTAAAGAGCGGATGAAAAGGCGCAGTGGCCGCGACCTTGGTATCGAGCCTTTCGACCCTGTCAAACACGTTGCCAAAGAAAAAGCAGAAACCGCATCGATGTGGCTTGTAATCGGTTTCTCCGTGATTATTTCATTATTGATGCGCTATGTTCTGATGCCTAGAACCACCGTTGAAAAATCCGACATTCTTTATTTGGCACCATTGGCTGCAATCTTTCTAATTCCACAAGTGCATCGAATGGTAATGCCATCTTCTTTCAATGAATTGTACACTAAGGGAACTTGGTTCAAAGCGGGCTTTCTTCATACGTTCACTTTCTTGGCCATGGCTTTCCTGCTGGTGAATCCTCCTTTAGGTGATATCGTGGCGCCACAATTAGCGGACAAGTGGGTTTTGGTTCAGAATGAAGGAGGAGAATTCAATTTTTCCAAAGGTATGGGTGAATCTGGTGCCCTCACTTGGGAAGTGGAAGAAGATACAATACTGACAGGGGAAATTTGGCTTCTCTTCGGATTGGCAGACAACGTCAATGTTGATGGGGCAAGAATTTCGGTCACACTTTCCAATAATGCAGGCGATGTAGAACTTGAAAGTCATGCTGATTTCTGGGAGGACAATGCCGAGGTTATCGCAGAAAACACAGGAAATATATCGAATACTGAACGCAGTTCAAAACTCATGCCTCATGGAGATTTAGACCAAGCATTTGCAATACTTCTAGGCACTGACCTTTCACTCGGAGAGCACAACATCATCGTGACGATTTATGAACAAGGAGATCCTTGGGAAAACACCCGTACATACGAGTGGAAACTTAGGGTCGTTGAACAACTCCCTGAAGACTTACCCTCATGAGAGTAAATCGCTGTGAGCCAATAATATCTTGTTGAGCAGTCGACTAATTCGATGCACATCTCGTTGTTCTTGGGTTTGCTTTTGTAATTGTCTTCTTCGTAATACGTGTATTAGCGGTGCAGCAGCAGTCCAACACATGAGGTCCAAGCAGCGATTAACAAGAGTGGTCATATCTCTGCCGAGGAGATATACAAGGAGTTGTTTTCTAACGCCCTTGCCGAAAAGTGAAAGTGAAATTATGCACGCAAATGAGTGACAAGACGCGCGGTAAGAGCATCCAATTGAATTTGTTCTCCTCCACCCTCTACCAAGCGATAATCGACTTCAGCCATCCATTCAGTCATGTCCAACTTTGCATCTTCTGTTAGGAAATCCGCAGTGTAGAGTTCGCGGTGTAATTGATTTACAAAATCAGTACCGGCGAGGCCATATTTGTCAAGTAATTCGCGTAATCGTCGACGTGCAGCATGAAATCCATCATCTCGACACGCCATAAGGAATTGATGGAGTGCTTCTGGTGGAGCAGTTGCTGATGTTTCGTAGATAAGTTCACGTGTTACTTTCATATTGAGAGCTGCTGCTACTTGGAGGCCAGTGAGTGCTTTACGTAAGTCACCCTGCGAGATACGAGTCAAAGCCTCACCAGCATCATCTTCTAATTTCACTCCTTCTTCCTTTGCCACATGATGAACTTGGGCATTGACGTCGGAATCTGCCAAGGGCCGGAATCGGAACACTGCACATCGGGATTGAATTGGCTCAATAATTTTGGAAGAATAATTACAAGATAAAATGAATCGGCATGTTTCAGCATACTGTTCCATTATTCGGCGTAGAGCACCTTGGGCATCGTTGGTCAAAGCATCCGCTTCATCCAAGAAAATAATTTTGAAAGAGGCGCCTCCATAGGGTGCGGTACGAGCAAATTGCTTTACTTTGGTACGAATACTTTCTAATTTCCGCTCATCAGAAGCGTTCATCTCGAGTAAATTCCGGCGATATTCTTTTCCAAATACATCCTTTGTCAAAGCCATTGCAGCAGTTGTTTTTCCAGTCCCTGGTGGGCCCGCAAATAACAAATGAGGAAACTCTTTCTTTTCAGAATATATGATCAAACGCTGCACAACTGCTGCTTGACCGCGAATTTGGTTGACTGACTGGGGGCGGTGCTTTTCAACCCAAAGTTCGCTCATGCATGGATGTCATTGCCGAGCCTCCTTGAACATTCTCCTTTTTATCGAAGAAAATCAAAGTAGGAAATGTATTGTTATTGGCTATTTTTTTGTATTCTTGAAAGGGGGCCCATAGGCACGGAAGGGAAAAGACAGTATATGGCGCAGGTCTTGAACGCGATGAGCCCCATGCTACGCGAGACTGCCCCCCGTCGGACCACTTTGACCATCTTCCTAGTTTTGATGTTCCTATTTGCAGATTTACTGTTACCTCAAGCGATGGATTATGAGGTGGAACTCGCTGAGCAGCACAGCGTTTCGCTCGTCACTTCAATGATATCTGCTTCCGCTGATACTTATATCGACGAATTCAATCCAACCACAAATTACAATCAAAGTAGCACAGGATATCTTGGTGTTTCTGACGCTGGGTTTGAGAGTCGACTGTTGTTTGAATTCCCAATGAATTTCACCTCCTCCGATACTGTACATTCGGCAACATTGAACATTGTGTGTGATGAAAGTTCAGTTTCATCATCAAATATCATCATCTATCCAGCATCACTTTCCACTTGGAATTCAACCACTGCAACTTGGTCTCAATCAGATATTGGTAATCCTTGGAGTACTTTTGGTGCTGACAGTACGAGTGACCGTGGGGCATGGGAGCCGCCATTCCGTTCCTCTACCAACGGCACCTTTTCACTCAATGTTACTGGAATTGCTCAGCAAGCCGCTCTATCGAATGAATCCACGGTAAGTTTCCTCATATCAGCACTTGATTCTGAGTATGAATGTTATTTCTCTGATTCAACTAATCTGTTATATCAGCCCGAACTTGTTCTTGTGACTTCGGCATCAGCAGCAGGTAACGGCGGTTCGGTCGTCTCGGATTTCGCTGTTGATGATATGCCATTGATGAGTGGAGACTTGATTTTGTCTGCAGATATAACCCCTACACTTTCTTACAACACTTTAGTTGGAGACCATGTTGAATACCAACTCTCTCTCGATGACCAATTCAAGGTGGCAAATGATCTTGAATGGCATTATTCTACCATCTGGGATACGTTTACCACAACGACGACCAGCGGAACATTTTCAGTTCCTGTTTCAGAGCAATTCTCAAACGGCACAAAGATGTATTACCGTGTGCGGAGCATGGATTCAACCGATACCTTGAGCGATTGGTCTGTGACCGAGAAGTTCCTTCTTCCGGCCCATTCTGTCACGGATAATGGTGATGGCACGGCAAGTATCGAAGTTGATGTTGACGACTTGGGAGTAGTTGGAAACTTCATTGAAGACTCCTATTCAAATCAACTGAGTAAGAATAGCAAATATGGTTCATCCGATATCATGGAAACCAGCGTGACTTCGAATAAAGAATCACTCATTCATATCCGTTTAGACCTCGGATTACTTGGTCTTCCATCGAATGCAACAATTGTTGATGCACAAGTCAACCTTACGCGTGATTCATCTTCAAATAATGCACTTCTCTCCATGCATGAAATGGTTCCAAATCAATGGATAGAAAGTGAAGTCACTTGGAATCGAGGTTCCAACGCCAATAGTTGGACAGATGGTGGGCGTGTCTATTCATCAACCGCTTCTGATACTGGAATAAACGGTTCTCAAGCTAGTTCAAAATTCGGCTTTGGATTCACCGACGTCTTGCAATCATGGTTGGAAAGTGGTTCAACTGATAGTGCGGACTTCATGATTACAGCTCGCGGTCAAAACGAAGCGTATTCGTCCACAGGCACCAAGAGTGCCGTGTTTTATTCATCGGATGCAGCTGATGACGCCAAGAAACCTGCAGTTTCTATTACCTATGCATGGGGGCCAACAGCACCTTTAGCAACCGTGAGTTTAACTTCACCTCTATCAGGAGAGGCTGTTTGGAATCAATCAGGTCACAACTTCACTGCAAATCTGACGCCTTCGGTTTCTTGGACTCCAAGTTCTTCATCTCATGATATGATTCTTCAATTGGCAACAGATGAACAATTTAGGAACCGAGTTTGGGCTTCTAACACTGCAGTGGATAATGACTTCGCACCTACAGATGGCATACTCAACATGACCGGTGACCTTGCATTAAATATTGGAAATATGTACTTTTGGAGAATGGCCTATCAAGATTCAGATGGGCGTTATGGTCCATGGTCTACATCCAGTTTCCTTGTTAGTTCACTCGAAAGTACATGGCTTGGTGGCGAGCGATATGAGTTCCGAATGAAGCATGGAAACGGGACAAATGATGGTCTATACCCCGAATGCCTTGACACATATATCGACAGTGGTACGCCATCGCAAAATTACAACGAGGAGTCAAAACTTCTCATCGCATACAACACATATCCAATCGAAGCACTTGGCCTCTTGAACTGTAATCTACGCTCAAATCTCCTCCCTGCTGGATACGCTGTTGAATCAGCTCACCTTTCGATGGTGGTTGGAAGTACCCCCACCAATTCACCGAAAGTCGCTGTTTGGGAAAGCCGGCAACACAATTGGACCGATGATGGTGCGACTTGGTCATCCTATGATGGAACGAATAACTGGGGAATGTCAGGTGCAAAGGGTTGGGAACGTTCTTCTTTGCTCGACTCAATTCAACTTGATACATCCTATGTTACTGGCGACCGTATCGACTGGAACGTCACCTTAGGGGTCCAAAACGCAATGCGTGAGAATCGTAGCGTTGATTTCTTAATTGGAATCCTCGGAATTGGGACCGGTCAAAGCCGTGAAGTTCAGTTGTATCCTGGTGTAGCAGCAGATGCCCAAAAGCCTGAATTGACTTTTGTCTATGTTCCTGGTTCTAATGTCGTTCCAAGCGACCCTCTCCCTCTTACGCCATTGAATGGCTCGTGGTCTATGGGTACTGGAGTTGACCTCACTCCGGATAAGCGTCCATCACTTACTTGGTCATTTGGAAGTAATTTGGCCGTCGGTGGCTGGGCAGTTCAACTTGATACAACACCAACTTTCGATTCAACCTCTCTTCAAACGAAGACTTCCTGGAATGATGCTGGGTTTGATGTTACGAATTTTTCATACACACCTGTTACGGATTTAGATGATGGTGTGACATGGTATTGGAGAATTCGGGCAATATCTTCAACCAACCAAATCGGCAATTGGTCGAACTCCTTTTCTTTCTCTATCCCTGATTTGACCACATGGCAAACATGTCAAGATGGCTCATGTGCTTCAGTTGAATTACATCACAGGGAAGCAATGCCGAATTTGAATCTACCGAATTTCCTCGATACATATGTGATTGAATCGGGAAGCGGCGCGTCGAATACATACAATTCTTCATCGCAACTGAAAGTCGGTGCTGTTGCGTATAATCGTCAGGCTATCTCGCTCATCAAAATCCCTCTGAATTCGATTCCACAGCCAATTAATGCTCGGGTCACCTCTGCTCAAATGAGCCTCTATTCTGAATTTTCTTCCACTGCAGGAGAACCAATTGCTGTTCGCCCAGTGTATCAAAACTGGACAACGAGCGCAAACGATACAACCTATGATGGAACCAATAATTGGTCGCAACTTGGTGGCCGAGACCTCGGTGTCGACCTTGGACCATATGTTGATTTGCAAGATTCAGTCAGTGCTGGCTGGATGACTTGGGATGTCAGTGAAGCAGTACAGGCGGCTTTGGACTCTGGTTCTTCGACACTATCATTGGCGGTATATGCATCCAATGATATAACAGCTTATTCAAACGGACCGAATGTAATCACCTTTACCTCAACCGAAGGACTTTCCAGTCAACATCCATGGCTCAATTTGACTTGGTCCAACGGCACAAGTCCAGTTCCAACTTCGACTGGTATCAACATTGGACCAGCAAATAATTCGTTCTCATGGGACACTAATTCACATGCATTGATACCAAATGACACGCCAGAATTCAGTTGGTCTCACAATTCCTCGAATTCAGTCGATGCTTGGCGAGTGCATATTTTTGAGGATGCAGATGACGATATGGCAGGTCGTTACACCTATGATTCACGTGTTGACTCGACCTTATTTGATTTGCAGAACCTCACGTTCACTCCAACCTCTTCTCTGAACCACGCACAAACCATACGCTGGACCGTTCAACCTGTTCAAGCCGGTATGATTGGCCCACAAAGTAACTCAACTATATTCCATATACCAGATACAGATGCTGCTGAAATTGATTCCACACATGCTTGGGTTTCTCTTCAAGAGGGTGCAATTGTCGAATCAGAATTGTATCCAATGATTACTCAAGACACCACTTTGGATGAAGGTAATTCACTTGCAAATAATGGTGGCTCATCATATCTTGCAGTTGGTCAAAGTTCAACAAATAGTATTCTGCAGTCTACAACTTTGATTGAAATGGATTTCTCATCACTTCCTTTCCCTTCATCGTATGAAATCAATAATGCTACTTTGGAAATCAGCGTTGTTGCAGGTTCCGATGATATATTCGTCACTGTTTCTGAAATGATTACTGGCTGGGATGAATCTTCAAGTTGGTCTCATCCTGGTAACAATACTACCTCATGGATGGGTACTGGAGCGTATCATTCGGCCGATAGCGAGATTCCCGAAACAAGTGGATTTTGGATTAATGGCACCGGTACCTTTGAAATAAACGTCACTGCAATACTTCAACATGCGATTGAACGAGGGCAAGAGAGTCTGAATATTATTATTCAACCAGAAGAAATCGATGGTACAATCGATGGCACATACTATATTGCTAGCAGTGAATACTCAAGCATTTCAGACCGCCCGAAACTTACCATGAATTATGAGTTGACATCACCATGGTCTCCTTCTAATCCAACAAATATGGTTCCTGTAGATGGCTCGACACTTTGGAATCTTTCAGCATCAACTCCAAGTGGAACTGAAGTTGTAGATGCAAATTGGTCATCTGGAGATAGCAATCACACCAGTTGGGTTCTGTGTGGTTCTTCCGAAGGTAGAATGACTCAAGATTTAGAATGCTTCGATTCGAATTTAGTAGTGAATGGTAGTACTTTCAATGCGACTTGGGATGTTCAAAACCTCACTTTGTCAGCTACGAATATTACGAAAGGTGACGAATGGAAATATTGGCGTGTTCGTGGTGACCAAGATGGCCGAATCGGGCACTGGTCAAATGTTCAGAAATTCCGTATTCCAGAAGATCAAGGTTTCACAGATGGATTAGGGAACTATACTGTTCAAGTTAGCCGTGGCTCCATATTCTCGCAAACAGGTCTTCTCCCCGATGTCCCCGATGCAGAAATTTCCTCTTCAGCAACAGGCAATATTGGCTCGGCGACTCAACTTAATCTAGGAACTTCTTCATCTGGAACGGGAGAAAGTCAGATTTATCTTGAATTTGATTTGAGTTCAATGCCTTGGCCAACAGCCATGACTCCAACATCGATGATTCTAGGAATGTATCGAACTAGCGTAACCGGGACGACATCAACTACGATTTCGGCACATGCATGTTCAACATTTTCCGAATCTTCAGTTACTTGGAACACCAATGTTCCTTGTATGACAAGTGAAATCACTCGCTCGACCCTTACCCTCACTCCAGCATCTGGCTGGGTCGAATGGGACCTCACCAGTCTTGCTCAAAGCAATGTGGCAAACGGAAATCTGACGATGACAATTCTGCTGAAATCAGTAGGGACTCCTTCAACCAGCCATGCGTTCTATTCATCAGAAGGAAGCAATGAAGATTACCGTCCTCGATTAGTTGTACAGTATGTCGATAACGTCAATGGTATTCAACCACCTGCACAACCTGTTTTGACATCACCTCAAGATGGACAAGTACTCTACAACATCTCTGCTCCAACTTTGCAACCCGACGACAAGCCAGTTCTTTCATGGTCAGCAGTCAGTGGGGCGACAGGATATGTCGTGACGATTGCAAATGAAACTGGTGTCTACAAATTCAATTCTTGGGAAGCGAATGAAATTATCGGTAATACATTCCGATTTACCGATTCTCTTACTACTGGTGAAGTATTTACTTGGTGGGTACAAGGTGTCAATCAATCAATTCCTGGGCCTTCTTCCTCTCGTTGGAGTTTTGCCATCGGAGACCCTCATCATGCCGATAATAGCGACCTCACCTATACATACACCTTCCAAACCGGTAACGAAGTAATGCAATTTGGCCATACAAATATTCGCGAAACACATCTCAGTGAAGTTAATCCTACAACAAACTTTGGCGATGCTGCACTCGTAGAATTGGGTACCTACTCCGGTGCCAATGCTGGTATGGAAGCCAGATTCACCTTTGCTTTAGATAACAGCCAAGTCCCTCTGCCTGCGTTTTCAAATATCCATTCTGCAAGTATTGGACTTTATCTGGATTCCTGGCTTTTCACTGGCGGGGCAAATGAAATGACATTTAGTGTTCATCGAATTATTAACAGTCAATGGGCTCAATCCTCCTCGACATGGAATGCTTCATCCACTGCTTCTTCAGGCGCATGGGGTGCCCCTGGAATGCAAGCAGGTATCGATTATGATGCTACACCAATTTCTACTTTCGTTGATTCTGACATGAGCGATAAGCGTTGGGTATGGTTCGACATTGGAGTTAATGGAATGCTAATTGACAACGACAATGCTTGGATTATTATTGCCACTCCTAACCGTGGAACATTACTTGCTAACTTTGTATCAAGCGAAAATGGCTTGGAAGACAACAGGCCGAAAATATTGTTGAATCACACTAATGTGACCTCAATTGATTTGACGCCGACAGCTCCATCGACAGATGCAGATACTTCTGTGACCTTTTCTTATGCTGCGTACGACCATTTGACCATGGCTATCAATGCGCCTGTTGTTTGGAGTGCTACAAATGGAAGCATCTCACAAACAGGAGTCTTTACCCCATATGCAGTTGGCCAGCACACCATTTCGGCATGTTTCGGTATAATTTGTTCTAGCGAAATCGTTACGGTTACACCTGGTGCACCTGTTGAATTGGTTGTTAATCCCGAATCGGCAACAATCTCTGCAGATAATTCTCTGCAGATTGTAGCATCAGTGGTTGACCAAAATGGAAACATAGTTTCAGGACAAACCATCAACTATTTGCCAAGCAATGGCAGTATGGATTCGAGTACAGAAGGTTTGTTCATTCCTTATGCAAGTGGAATTCAAACCGTTCAAGTCTCTTGGGTGGACCTAACCAGCACAACTCAAACAACCACGGTTTCCATCACTGTCGAAACAGGACTTCCTTCTTACTTTGTAGTTGAAGGATGCCAAGGAACAGTTCCTGCAGGGATTTGGTGTGCGGTGACCCACACATTGTATGACCAATTTGGTAATGAAATTATTGATGTCAGTGAAGCAGGTGACCTTACGTGGACGACTACAAATGGAAATTACAGTGAAACTTCAAGTGAATATTTCCCCGATCACATTGGCGTATGGCATTTGAATCTAACCTCCACATCTGGTGCTGGAGGTTCTCTGTTGCTTACAGTTGGCCATGGTCAAATGGCGAGTTTGGAACTCGCATCTTCCTCGACATCCATTACTGCCGATGAGCAGGTTTGGATCAATACGACTCGTATCGATATACGAGGAAACCGTTTGCCAGTATTGCTTAATTCCGACCAATGGGTGACTCCACAGGACAGTGAATTGCTGGTTGGTGCGCCAGCAATATGGACTCCAACCTCTCGGGGTGCAAAAATCCTTGAAGCAACTTATGAAACCATTTCTGCTCAAATTACTATCACTGTTGAAGCAGGAGCAATTGTTTCGTTACTCTTGATTGTTGACAATAATGTCTCCACATGGGAATCATTTGACATTACTTCAGATGATATCATTGATATCAAAGTGAAGGCATATGACCAGAAGGATAACAGATGGATAGTTTCTGCAAACTGGTTAATTGAACACCCTGAATGGTCATCACAATCATTCCTCGAACAATTGACAGGCGATGAAACAACATTTGTTCCATACTATGCTTCAGAGACTCCTTATACAATTACTGCTAGTTACAATGATGGTATTCTCCAACACGATGTGAGCATCAATGTGTCTGTATCACATGGCGATTTGAATTCAGTCATCATTTCTGCCGCAGGCTCGGATGGTGCTTCAAATACAGCGTTTGACTTAACAGCCGATGAATACATCGACTTCTCATCAGAACTCTATGATTTGGATATGAATACAATTGACTCGAGTATTTTGGCATGGTATCTCACCAATCTTGATACAGGTGAAGTGGAACTGATTACGGATTCTTTACTGAATGACGACATGCGTTGGGGAGCCTCAGGCGTTGGTAATTGGAGTATTTCCGCTTCTTCTATCAACGATGCAGGCTTCAATGTCAGCGACCAAGTGACTATGGTGGTTCATCATGGTGAAGCAGTTGTTATATCGGCCATTCTTGACACCAGTGAACAAACTGCTGGCGGTCAAATTTCATTTGTCATCACAGGTCAAGACGCTGATGGAAACACATTCCCACAACTTGTGGAATGGTCTGAAGATGGAGTTACTGTTGAAAACATTACAGCTGGCCAAGACGATGGTACGTACATCTACACCGCCACTATTGCTGGAACACACACTTTAGTTTACTCGACAGGCATTGTCGAAAGTTGGGAAAATATTTCTGTAGACCCACTGTATATTGTGGATTCACTTACGGTTGAACTTTCTTCTGAATCCATTGACCAATTAGGCAGTTTCACTGTGACCGTCAAGGCTTTTGATAAATATCTCAACCCTATACCAATTCCTTCGAGTGCAGATGTTGATGCAACAGGTCGTGCAGAAGTATTGAATCAAGGTCAAGGTGTTTGGAATATAGTGACTCTCGATGATGGTCCACAAACGATTACCATCACTGCAGGAACAGTTTCTGAGGAACGAGCCGTTCAAGTCGAAGGAAACGTAGGCGGATTCTTCAAAGCAGGAGGGGCGCTTTACTATGTTGGTGCTGTTCTCATTGCAATTGTGAGTCTTGTGATTCTTGGTTTGCTTGTATCTACCCTTCGTGGTGGAGGTTCAGATTATGATGACGATGAGGATTATTCATATGATGAAGATGATGACGAAGATGATAATGAGTCATCTAGTCCAGCACCAGGGCCATCTGGCCCTGCACCTGAAGCAAAGTCAGTTCCGGAAATTACGACGGCTACTGCCGATGATACATCGTGGCAAGTTGAACATCGCGTAGATGATGATGGAACCGAATGGGCTGAAGATGAAAATGGCACATGGTGGTACCGCCAAGAAGGCGATACTGAATGGGGCGAATGGACGGATTAATCCGCCATATCTTTGATAGATGTTGAAGGCAAAGGTGTAATCATGCGAACCTTGAGTTATCTTAGGAGAAACATGCTTTGCGCCCTATGTATCATCTTGTTTACGTTTCATAGTATTCATCCTGTACTAACCACACCTTCATTTGATGATAATGGAATAATTTCTCGTGCTGGAACACCAGTTAGGGTTGAAGTTATTGCAGATGTAGCCACTCTTTCTGCAGATGAAGTCACCATGTTTTCGGCTGAATTATACGACTCAGTCAATAACCTTGCATCTGGAGAGGTTGTGTGGAGTAGTTCCAATGGTTCTATTTCTTCTGATGGAATCTTTTACCCTTGGAGTTCTGGAGTAATCACTATTGAAGCAACTCATAATGGATTGATTGGCTCCTTTAACATTACAGTTACTGCAGGTGCCGGACAATCACTCGATATCACAAGTTTGGATGCCCAGGCGCTGGTCCCAGTATTCCTCACTGCCAATCTTCTCGATGCGCGGGGTAATGCACAATTTTCACAAAATGCGGCATGGACTGTGGATGGTAATTATGTTGGAATTGGAAGCCCTTCATGGACACCCCAAGATGTCGGTAATTACACAATCCGCGCTCGACTCCATCAAATGGAACATGTTGCAACCATTCAAGTTACAGCTGGAAATCCGTATGAATTCACCTTTGACGAGGGGTTGCAGGTTCGAAGCGGACATTCAATCTTCATCTCACCTCATCTTTTGGACATCAATGGATTCGAGATGAACATAACTGAAGCAGGCAATAGAATTTGGACTGTTGAAAATGGCAGCATCATACCTTCCGGTTGGTTTACTGCATCACATCCAGGATATTGGAATATCAGTGTTTCAGCAGGTAATATAACTGGTGCCGGAATGATACGAGTCGTCCCTGCTAATGCTGCACTTTCCCAAGTTGTAGTTTTGTCAGAAGATCAAAAATTCACCGCAGGCGCATCTTATGAAATTGCTGCAATGCGTACGGATTCACAAGGATATACTGGAACTATCACCCCACCTCTTGAAAATTTCTCAGTGACCAGTGGAGGATTAACATCCATGAACGATGCAGTTTATTGGTCACCTGGTGCAATGGGGATGCATGAATTACGAGTAGTCGATGATGGTGTTGTATCGACTTTGATGGTTGAAGTGATTCATGGTAATGCCATTGATACCTTCTTGCAACTTTCATCACCGTCTTTGGTAGCCGGAGAACAAAGCACAGTTCTTTTCACAGCAATTGACGTCATTGGCAATGAATGGATGGTGAATGGTTCGGTGACCATGATAAATGGAAATGACTCTCAATTTATTGCTTACAATGGATATGCAACCATTACTTCTCAACAAACCATGATATGGAGATTAGAAGGTTCTTGGTTTGATTTTGCGACTGATACGCGCTTTGAACCTGTATTGCAAACTCAATCTCTTCCAGGGCGCCTAGCCTTTATACAATTAAACGGCGAAGGTGAAATTTTGCCATCAGATACTGCTTTAGCACTCGAACCATTATTCTTTGACGCTTTTTCCAATCCTTTAGAGGAAATTGGATTGAATTGGACTGTTGATGGTTTGAATGCAACCGTAGATATTCTTCTTTCAGACCTCCAATGGAATCCAACAGAGGTCGGAGGTCATGAGATTAGAGCAAATGCGGATGGCGTTTTCGCAACAATTCGATTGACTGTCGTTGCAGGTGATGCACGTAATCTCATCACCAATGTGGAAGATGGTTTGACAGTGCAAGCTGGTGTGGCCAGTGAATTAATTATCCAAACTATTGACGCGCATGGAAATCTCGCTCCTTCAACAGAGGTAACCACTACATTAGAGTCTCAATTCGGAACCTTACAAGCCTCTTCATCGGGAAATGGGTATTGGGATTTTGTTGGTCAAACATCAGGGGAATATTCCCTTGAACTGGTTCAAGACAGTGCGACGCACAGTATTCCACTTACAGTAGAGCCTGGTGATGCTGTACGGCTCATTTCTTCGATTGAAGACCAAAGTATTGCACAAGGCGATACAGTTTTGTTGCGTGTTCAAGGTATTGATATGTTTGATAACATCGTAGATGTCGATGCCAAAAATACCACTGTCAGTTGTACATCTGGTTCTGCAGAACATGTCACTTCTGATACTTGGGAATTAGATGTGTCTTCGGCTGGTAATGACCGTTCGTGCAACGTTCTTTGGAATGGTCTCATCTCACAAAATTATTTTGATGTTGAAGCAGTTCTTCTTGGAGGGGCTGTCGGTTCAACAAATACTGCAATGGGGTTGGGAATATTTTTGTTAACCCTCATACTTGTCACATTAGTCGTTTTAGTTCGGCGAGCAAATCAACAAGAAGATGAATGGATTGAAGATGCCTTCGAGGATGGTGAAGAGTATGAAGACGAATTCGAGGATGAAGAGAATGTCATTACAGAAGAACTGCAAGAAGACAGTTCTGTGGCAGATGATAAATCGGGTATTACCTTGACCGATGAGTTACGCGCTTCTTTGGCTCAACAAGCTGCGGATGTAGGAGTAATGCAAGCAGCACCAGGAACTGAACAAGGGTCAAGCGGTTGGTATGTCGATGTCAGCAGTGAAATACAATATTGGAACGTTGGTGCTGATGGTTCTTGGACCCGGGGCGAATAGAGTGTCAAATTCGACACCTCTTGTGGATTCAGATGACTTGAAGCAAACATTGTGGCTTCTACCAATTGTTGCTTGTTGGCAAGGTAATTCACTTATTTCACTATTCGCAAGTGAAATTGTTTATCCCTTGATGAATCTATGTCATCTGTTAAGCCTTTTCTTTGGCTAATCACTCCTCTTCTAGGATATTATTTTCAAACGTCGTGACGAATTCATCAATGTCGACAAAGCCATCGCTGTTGATGTCTGCTTTATGGAAAATTAATCTTGACTCATCGTTGCTGAAATTGAAGTCCAGAGACTCCAAGGCATGTTGGAACTCGCTGAGTGTTAGGTGATTTTTACCACCAAGGTCTGCAGCGTGGAAGACCGCAACCCGTCGGTCATGTTCCGCTTTACTTGGGTTTGTGAATTGTTTTCGGAAGGTCTCAAAAGGAGTTTCACGAGGATGTGCATGATTTTTACCGTAACCATAGTAAGTGCCCATGCCAATGAGAATTGCAGCACCAGCGCCAATAAACGCCTTTTCTCCCATCAACCAAATAAGTACAATTCCGGCAACGATCCCCCATATTTGGATGAAAGGATAGAACGGCCCTTTGTAGGTTGGTTCATACCAATCAATATTTGATTTGAGTTGACGTAAGACTATCACGCATGAGTTAATGACAATGAATACCATGATTTGGAATCCAGAAGCAAGTTTAGCAACATCGTAGACTGGTAAAAAGAGAATTGCAAAAGCCATCATAACACCTGTAATGATAATAGCCCAATGGGGAGTTTCCCACTTTGGGTTCAAATCTTCAAATAATTGAGGTAACAAACTGTCTCTTGACATGGCGAAAAGATATCGAGACGATGCCAAAATTCCTGCTAAAGCCATCGAGGCCATGGTAAATATCGCAAGAAGTGCAGCTAAGAGACCAATTGTTTGCCCGCCTACGTGTGTGGCGAAGATGTAAATCGGATCTTGAGCAGTATGGCCATCATGAATCCACCACTGGTCAGGTAATGCAGCCATCAATACATAGGAGACACCTGCATACAATAAGGTCGCAAACAGGAGTGAAAAATACATCCCATTCGGGAGATTCGTCCCGGGATTTTTTATTTCGCCAGCAATTGCAGCAACTTTGGTGACTCCTGCATAGGCTACAAAGACAAGTGCTGCGGTTTCTGCTAAGAGTAACGAATCAGCCTCAAATGCCGCTTTACCGGGTCGTGATAACTCCGTGGAGTCCATAAATAAGGCAGCAATCGAAAGCAAAAGGAGGAACACAACGGCTGAACCAACAATTGGTGCTTGAATGGATTTTATCTTTTTGACGCCGAGAATATTAATCACGACGATCAAAACTAAAACTGAGAGTGAAACATTAATTGTATTGAATTGAAGGTCAAAAAAGGATGTAAAAGCATACATGTATGCTGAGAGTCCAATCAGGGCAAAGGAAGCCTTGAGTAGGAATGAAGCCCACAATCCTAACCCAGTAATGGTTCCAATCAGAGGTCCATAGGTTCGTTCGACATACACATACGTACCTCCAGATACCGGTAAGGCTGATGCCATTTCCGATTTGGAAATCGCCCCAGGTAGTACGACTGTTGCGGCAAGTACGTAGGCTAACCACATTCCATCCCCCATTAACTCTGCAGCCATGGAGGGCAAAACAAACAGGCCAGAACCGAGCATTGCCGATAGTGAAATTATGATTACGCCGGATAATCCGAGTGTACGCTCAATTCCTTTACCAACATCCTTCATAGCCCCTTTCAGGTCACCTTTGAGTATTTTTCCGGCTGTATCAATTGGCATCCTCAATCCCCGAAATCCAACCATATAAGGCTAATAATTGAGCCGATACGACTAAAGCATATATTTTCTTTCGTTTATTTACAATGAACTTTGCCGGAATGCGGAAATTATTTTTCACCGGGCTTTGGCAATGACCTTCATTTCAACGGCAATCGGAGTAGGGAGGGCGCGAATCGCGAGTGTTGTTCGAGTTGGTCCAACTTGGCCAAGTGTTTCAGCCCAGACCTCATTATAGCCTTGGAAATCACGGTCCATATCAACCAAAAAGGTCGTGACATCGAGTACATCATCAATCGAACCACCTGCTTCTTCAAGAATGCGAGTTATGTTATCGATAACTGCTTGAGTTTGAGCTTTGATATCATAATCTAAAGTCGTTCCACTTTCATCATGTATTGGACCACCGGGGATTGCGTTTGTACCTGGTTGGCGTGGACCGACGCCGGAGAGATAGAGCAGATCTCCAACACGGCGCGCATGTGGGTACGCACCTACTGGTTTGGGTGCAGCCGCGCTATTTACGGAATCTTCGCTTTCTGTAGGTTCCCAAAGAGCAGGACCATTTTGCTCAATCTTATCGCCAGTATCAGAATCGTTTGAAACAAGTTCTTCAGTCGCAGATTGTTCTGCATCCAATACATTTCGTTCACCAGAGAAATATTCTACATCATCTTCATCGTATTCCTTATCACCAGTCCCTGAGGGGGCAGGGTCTAGATGAACTACTGCTCCACCTGCACCATGAAGTGCTTCATAGGCAAGGACCTCGCCAGTCAAATCATTTCGATTTTGATTCATTCCTGAAAGCCACCACATCGGTTTGAATGTAACCACTTTGTTTACTCTAATTTGTTGATGAATAGTACGAGATAACTGACCAACATCTTCAAGCCGTCCTTCACTTAAGAATTCTAAGATTTTGTGGTTCCATTCATCATCTTTGAGTGAATGTATTCGGTCATCTTTTGGTTCAATGGGTTTGGTAAACATTCGATTGGAAAGGGACATAGCCGCAATTGCGATTGCCTTTCTTCCAGTTGATTTGACAACATCCATACATGCTTTTGCTAAAACCGTAGTTTCTGCACGATTTGAATATACATTCGATGAAACGATTACTGCAGGGATTGCATTATCTGGATTCAGGAGTTTTAATGCAACAACTGAGCCAACATCGATAGGGAATCCATGGTAAGCAATAGTTCGACTTTTGAGACCTCGTTTTTGATTTGCTTCGTTCCAAGCATGAGCGAAATTTTCATCGATATTGAAGGAATATGGAATAGAGCCTAAATCATGGAAGTCATTGTCAACCATCACCCATTCTGGGTTCGGGTCTGAAATGATTTGGTGTCCAATGATGCTTGGCCAAGTTGTGGAATAGATGATCAAAAGGTCTGCCTCACTGTCTTTGATACGTTGTGCTGCGTCTTCAAAGGCATCACGTAATCGCCCCCATCCTTCGTTTTGTTCTGGAACCAAAACGGTATGAGGATGAACTGGAACAATATACGAGCCAATTAATTCTCCGTCACTCATTCACTCGCCTCCTTATAGTTTCGAGCAGGCCATTCAACAACTGCATTTCCAGTACCGATAATCGTTCCATATCCATGTAGAATTGCTGGGTAAGATGGCACGTCGAGTGTAGAAAGTAGCCATGAAAGACCTCCGCCATCACTTTCTGCGATGGCTTGTTCAGTGAATTCTGGCATTTCATCGAGGATGCGTTGGGCTTGTCCAGAGCGGAAGTAGTCAATCATTCGCATATCCCACAAATGCATGGCATGGCTAGTGATATGTTCTTTACTCATGTCTTCAGGTATTGCTGATTCAGTTGTGAAATGTCGATGTGAGAGAGAATTACTTGCTATAACAACAACTTTTTTTCCACTTGCCAGAATTGCTTCACGGGTTACTCGTCCTAATTCAATCATCATTTCTTGCATGACTTCAACCGAGTAATAGTGTCTTGAACGATTACTAGAGATGACAACCAATGGCTTATCCCACACAGGATTGAACATATGTCCGGTTGTAATTGTCCCATAGTCTACCCGAAAATCGGGATTCTCCATCATTTTGACAGCTAAGCCTGCTTCACTAGCCCTATCATGGATTTGTCGAGACAAATCGACATCGATTTCAAGGTCGTAATTGTAGCGAAATAAATTTGGAAATACAGGGTCTACGGAGAGATTCTTGAAGTGAGGCAATCCCAAGAAGTGTGTTCCAACATATGTTTGCCAGTGTGGAGAAAGCAACACAATTGCATCGTATTCGACATCAGCAAGCGATTCCCGTAGCCGTTCATAGCCCCAACGCAACTGCTCCCATCCGCCTTCAGATTTCGGTTCATTTTGTGGAGGATTTTCTGCATAAACCAAGTGTGGTGGGTGAGGTGCTATACAACCTGCGACAATTTCACCCTTCGACATGGATGAACCCATGTGCCGGGGGATTATATCGGCATCGGAGAATCACCCTTCACAAACCTTCACGCCCGAACCCTCAAACAACCCCCCTACTTGGCAAGTGCATGGAGGCAGAACAGGAACCTCACGAAGTTCTAGTCAAAGCGCCATTATTAGCACGAGCCTTCGATGTAGAAACGGGGATAAAACATATCTTGGCACCAGCCTTTTTGGGTGCTGTAATCGGTGGTATTTGGCAATGGAAGGTAATGCCACACGTGGGGCAAATCAATTTGCCTAATCCGATACATGGAGCCCTACTAGTTGGTATAATACTCTCTCCATTATTGTACAAGGTTCTAGTTGGTGATGAGGCATCAAGATGGAAAGAATACACTCTTGGCCTCTCATCCCTAAGTCTGCTGTTTTCTATTATCTGGTTATCTGGATGGGGTGCAATTTTCTGTGGAGGATACGGTGCTCTACTAGTTTGGGTGTGGGTGAGCACCGATTGGGGGCGTTATCATTTACCACCGTTCAGATATGGTTTGTGGCATGCCATTGGAATCGATTTAGGTGCATTTGCAGGTAGTGTATTAGTCTACACACAATTTATGTGATTACGAGGTATAACTCTCTTCATTATTCGGAAATTCTCCCGAACGTACATCTGCGCAATAGTTTTTGATAGCCCCATCAATTTCTTCGGCCAAATTAAGGTAACGTCGAAGGAAACGAGGCGAGAAGTCCATTGTAATGCCCAGTAAATCATGCAAGACCAATACTTGGCCGTCACAATCAGGTCCAGCACCAATACCAATCGTTGGAATCGAAATGGCTTGACTTACTTTAAGCGCCAATTCACGTGGAATCTTCTCCAGAACAATCGCAAAACACCCAGCCTTTTCGAGAAGTAATGCGTCTTGAATCAGTTTTGCAGCCTCTTCATCCTCCTTTGCACGAACTGTATAGGTTCCAAATTTGTAAATGGATTGCGGTGTAAGACCTAAGTGGCCCATTACCGGAATACCTGCAGTGAGTATACGCTCAACTGATTGAATAATTTCCGTCCCACCTTCCAATTTAACAGCATGGCCTTCGGATTCTTTCATTATTCGAATTGCGGATTCCAATGCAATTGCAGAATTTCCTTGATATGTTCCAAATGGCATATCGACAACAATCAATGCTCTATCGACAGCACGTTGGACACACTGCGCATGATAGATCATATGCTCAAGAGTAATTGGGACGGTGGTGACTTGTCCTGCCATAACATTTGATGCAGAATCACCCACGAGGATGACATCAACACCTGCTTGGTCAACAAGTTTGGCAAGCGAGTAATCGTAAGCCGTCAGCATGGTGATTTTTTCACCAGCACGCTTCATTTCCTGAAGAGTGTGCGTGGTAACTTTCCTCGCCTTACTGTGAACCGACATGGTTGTGCGACGGGCATGTTTGTTTTGAAACCCTCGCAGGTGAAACATCACTCAAATTCACAGAGGGTCAATGATGGAGCAGTGTGATTCGAGTAGGGTTTACGAACTACGTTTGAATATTTGTGTGTCAGTTGGAATCGTGCTTCTTGATACACACATTGGTCATTTCAGAAAAGAAATCCAGAGACCAACGCCCCCCTTCTCGCCCTACGCCAGAATTTTTGACACCCCCAAAAGGAGTTCGTAAATCTCGATGAAGCCATGTGTTCACCCAAACAATTCCCGAATCTATTTGAGCAGAAAACGCCCTTCCACGTTCTAGGTCATTGGTCCAAACAGAACCGGCAAGACCATATTCGGAAGAATTCACCATCTCCAAAGCCTCTTCTTCACTTGTGAATGCATGTAATGTCACCATTGGCCCAAATATTTCTTCCGTAGCACACCGAGAAGTATAGTGGAGATTTCCGACAACCGTTGGGAGTAAATATGCACCTATTCCTTCTGGTCCATTGTAGCCAGTCATTGCACGGGTGCCACCGGTTAGGATAACTCCCCCCTCCTCTATTGCTAAATTGATGTATGATTCAACTTTCATCAAATGCTCCGGTGAGATGACAGTTCCCATGTTTGTATTTTCATCCTGAGGGTCGCCGATTTGAAGAGCATTGACTTTTTCGATAAATCGGCGAGTAAATTCTTCTTCGAGGCTTGCCTCAATAAATATCCGAGAACCGCAAAGGCACACTTGTCCAGAATTGGTAAACGCTGCACGAACCGCACCATCAACCGCTTTGTCAAGCTCAGCATCCTTCAACACTATAGTTGCATTTTTCCCACCGAGTTCAAGAGATAATTTCTTGAACATTGGTGCAGCAGTTCGAGCAACAATTCGTCCAGTTTCAGTGCCTCCAGTAAATGAAATCGCTTTGATATCCGGATGTTCGAGAATGGCTTGTCCGACTTCAGGGCCGAGGCCGTGGACAAGATTGAACACACCCTTTGGAAATTCAAGTTCAAGTAATGTTTCGGCCAATAGATTGGCGGTAAGAGGTGTAATTTCGCTTGGTTTGGCGATGATTGTATTTCCCATGAGCAGGGCAGGAGCAACTTTCCAAGTCAACAAGTAGAGGGGAAGGTTCCACGGTGTGATGAGACCTACAGTTCCAACAGGAGAACGGTGAACATAATTCATTGCATCCTCCATTTGAAAGGTCAGTTCGGATTGCTCTCTACCAAATGATGCAAAAAACCGGAAATTGCTGACTGAGCGTGCGGCATCAACTCGTCGAGATAATGCGATTGGTTTACCAGTGTCCATTGATTCAAGTTGAGCAATACGCTCTGCTTTTTGTTCAAGAGCATCAGCAATTCGGTCCAGCCAATCAGCACGTTGGTCCAAAGATAATGCACTCCAAGCAGATTGTGCAGCCTGACAAGCGGCTACAGCCGGTTCAATATCTACAGACTTAGAACGCGGAATGGTGGCAATACATTGTGCTGTAGCTGGATTGAAATCTTCGAGGAATTCGCCATCAGCAGCATGATGAAAAGAACCATCAATAAAATTCTGGATGCTGAGCATGTTCATGCCTCCACATCATACAACCAACGGTCTTGGTCAGGGTCCCATTCATCCCATGTTGGCAATGTTTCAAGTCGCTCCAAGTAATGTTCAGGAACAATGCCTGGTACAATGAATGCTTTTTGACGATGCAACGGATAGGGATTGCGCAAATCAATTCCAAGTACTCCGAGTACGGCACGAGCGACATACCACATCGCTTGAGAATTCCAGCCATGTGCAATCTTGACGACGATTCCCAAACCTTTGGGGTAATCTGGGTGTTCAATCGCCAGTCCAAGCAAGCCATCAGCCCCTTCTTTGGCGATGACCTTGCCCTTTCCTGCCTTGAGAACAGTCGAATCAAGACGATTGAAACCACCGACTAAATCAGGATGTCGAACCATGGCTTCCCAGATCCAATCTTTGTCCTTATCACGAACCAATCCTGCATAGATTTGAGCAAGTTCTGCAACGGTGTTTGATACTGTAGGGAGACCGCATCCATCTTTTGCAATACGCAAGGGTTTCCAGTCCTGACCAAGATATGTACGCAATTCTACCATGTAGGCATTGAATACTTCATGGGTGGGCAAGGTGTATCCTGCTCGATTCCATCCTTTCTTACGACATCCATGTAGGATAGCAGCATGCTCGCCAGAACATGTGTGGAACCAGCGGCGAGGACGTCGAACTTGACGTCCAAATTGAATCAATGGAACATCCAATGGTGTAAGCATAAGTGGCCATTCTTCTTCGGAAAGAAGTGATTGAGCTGCAGCGACATGCTCCGTATCGCCATTGTGAGAAGCAACAGCAATCGCTTTTTGCTCCCAAGAAGTATCCTCCAACTCTTCAGTGAATGCTTTGAGCATAAATGGCTTCATCATTGAACGACCATAACACAGCACATTTCCACCAAAGGAGTGGATGACTTCATCACCATGGGACCAAGCGATGGCTCCATGAATAGTGGTTTCTGAAACACCGTTTCGACGATAATCTACCAACGGTTCCCATGCTACTTCACGACCAGTTGGAATTCCTTCGACCTTTTCTCCAAGCGGCGAATCTGGAAACAGTGAACTGCCAGGATTACCAGGTTCAACTGCTGAAGGCGTATCGTGTTCAATTGCCACTTTTTCACCTCTCTGCAAGCATTTTTTCGACTAAAGGTACAACCTGATTCATGTAAGCGGTCATATTTCTACAGACTCGTTGCGAGTCATGATTAAAGAAATCAAACCAAGCCATAATCCGATCTTCTGGATGGAAGCGTTCGCAAATTTGCTGGGCCACTTCATCGATGTTTCCAATCAATGCATTATGAGCGGCATTCTCTACTTTCAAGGGGTCGATAGTACCCTCTAATGCATTCCAATAAGCACCAAGTGCTAATTTTGCTTCTTGTTTTGCAGCAACGCTTTGCTGTTCAGGAGTCAGATTTTCTTCTGCATTGAGAAACACGAAAGATGTTCGTGGCATGTCACTTCTCTTCCATGCCCCACCATCATCATGGTATACTTCACGCATTCGTTCGTGAGTTGCGTCAATAATTTCTGGTTTTGTGATTGATAAATTGAATACTTTAACGGGTGAAATTGTGTTGAGGAATACCTGCGCTTTTGGGTCATGAGTGCCTGCAACCATGACCAACAAATCCTTGCGGAAGTCTTGGGGTATTATCTTCAAGTCTTCAAAGATGTAGCGTTTTGGAATTTCAATTTCATCAGGAGCAGATGCTAAGTTTTCAAACTCTACGGCAGCGTTTTGAACTTTTTTCCAATCTTCATCACTGCGAAAATTACTGCGTCTAAGGATGGTCGAATAGGTCATTTCGGAATTAATAACATCTCCGCGTAAGAGCCGCAAAAAGATGTCACTTGCTTCTAAGAATATTTGACCGCGCAAAGCCGGCCATGCCGCTTCCTCAATCGAATTCCGAGGTATTATACCATATGGGCGAGCCATGAATTCAAAGCGACCTGCTGAAAATCCAACATGGAGTTTACGGTTTTCATCTTGATTGAGGCCGTGCAATAGGATTGTATTAGCAATTCTTTCCGCTTGGGCAATCGGGCCACCAGAGGCCAAAATTGAGACTACAGCACTTCCGATTTCGATGGATTTTGTCCTTCTAAACGATTCCATTGCTAATTGTGGAAAATCGGTACAAAGTCCAACTTCACCCTGCCAATGCGGAACGACTGGCTTTGAATTAGATTTTTGAATTTCAGTCGACAAATGTGCTTGTGCAAGCCACCCTACGCCAAATCCAAGTTTATCAGCACACTCAAGTTGCTGGAAATAATTTGCAAACATTTCTTGCTCAGTTGGAATCAAACCCGTTGAATCCGGAGTTTGACTTATTGAGAAGAAAATATCATGCTCCATGGGTGGCACCAATCCTTCCAATCGAAACCACATCATAACGAGTGTGGCTGATTTGGATGATTATTCATTGGCTTTTTTGGAGTTGGTTGAATTGAAATTAGCCAAGTCTTCGATACGTTGTCGAACAGCCACAGGCGATGGAAGGCCTACATTGAGGAATGAATGAAGACAATCTGAGAGGTGAAGCATAGCAGTTTCATAATCCTCTGCAATTTCTGCGATGTCTGCTAGGCCCCATCGAGCCACCAATTGCCCAGACAAGTCTTCAAGTTCGACTGACAGATTGAGTGATTGTTCATACAAATCTTTAGCAGCAGCAAAATTTCCAATTGTCGCTTGTGTATGAGCCAAATCAGCCATCGCTTCGACTTGTGCTTCTTCATCTTTCATCAGCATGGCTAATTCGATACGACGGGTGCCATGGACCAATGCATTGTCATGGTCATTTAATTTCTTTGAACATGTTTCGAGAAGCGCAAGACCGTAAGCAATACCTTTCTTGTCATCGATGCTTTCTCGAAGTCGAAGCGAACGTGTTGCAAATGTTTGTGCCTCTTCATATTCATTTTGACTCAGGTGAAGTAAGGCTACATGGTGTGAGATTGCCGCAGCTAATGCAGTGCCACCCTCTAACAGTTCAGAATGAGCACCTAATTCAGCAAACACATCAATATCTCTTTGAGCATGCTTGAAGATTTCAAAATCAGCCCAACTACGTTCAAGGTCGTCAGAAGCATTGGCTTTTGCATGGTGGAGCAACTTTTCACTAAGTTCAGCATCTTCTAACTCTAATGCCAAAGGTACGAGACGAAGGGCAAGTGCAGTGTTGATGTCATCCATTGCACCACCAGCAGTGAGCATATCGAGAATTCGACGGGCTTGCTCAGCATTTACTTCCCCGTTCATGTGTGTGCGCTATCCCTTCGCGTCAAGAACCTATGTGTTTGCTTAGTTGAGAGTTAAACGTTGATAACCCATAGGTCATACCGCACAATATGGGTGACTATAGTGGATATTTGCAAGGCTTGAGCCTTGCGGCAATCCTTATTCTTGCTCCAATCGCTTTGCAATCTTTACTTTCCAATGACACAGAAGTCGTTTATGTCTTGGTGCCAGGCGAGGAAGAAGTGACCACAATCTACATTGAGAACAACACTACAAATGATGATGCTCGTGACACGGAACTGAATCGCTCTGAAGTTGCACGAATTGCTACCTTTAACATCAAAGTATTTGGCGAAACCAAAATGGGTAAACCAGCGGTTGTGGAGGTTCTTGTAGACACTATTTTGAATTATGATTTGGTTGCTGTACAAGAGATAAAAGATATGGACCAAACAGTGCCTTATGATTTCCTTGATGCCATTAATGCCAAATCAAACACAACTTGGGACATGGTTCTAAGTCCCCGAAGTGGATTGCAAGATGATGACCAATCGTCTCAAGAACAGTATGCTTTTTACTACAACACCTCAGTATTTAGAGCGATGGGAAATGGCACTCTGCATGATGACAGCGCCAATGATTCGTTTCAAAGAGAACCCTTCATCGCACAATTTCAATTATTGGATACAAATGGTACGGATACGGGTTTTGATTTGAGTCTTATCACCGTTCACACAAAACCCGCTGAAGCATTAAGTGAAATCAACGCGTTACCTCATGTTGTTGACACTTATCTTGAGAATAATCCTAACGAATCTGAAGTAGTCATTCTCGGTGATTTCAATGCAGCATGCACGTATGTATCCTCAAACGAATTATCGAATTCACCCTTGGCTCATTCCAATTATACATGGTTAATTGAAAACAATGTCGATACAACTGTTTCAGACAGTTATTGTGCTTATGACCGAATTGTAACCAATGGTGACCTCGATGGACGTCTGGTTGGAACATGGGGTGTTGACACATCATTTTCGGACAGCGAAATATCTGACCATTATCCAGTATGGTTTGATATCAAAAAGTGATCAAATACTCCGCAATCGGCCACCATCTACGGCAAGACTAACGCCGCGAATTCCTCCGGATGCCGGCAATGCAAGGAACGCAATAGCCGATGCGGTTTCCAAAGGTTCAATCAATCGTTCAATTGGAACTTGACTCAGCCAACCTTCATGAACATCTTCGATACTTTTTCCAGTTCGCTGATGAATGGAGGAGGCAAGTGAATCCAAACGTTCGGTGTTGGTGAAACCAGGTAAGACATTGTTAATGGTGATGCAAGGTGGAAGTTCCCGTGACAAACTCTTCGCCCATGAAGCCATTGCCCCGCGTAGAGTATTGGAAAGTCCAATATTTGGAATTGGTTCTTTGACAGAAGTCGAGATGATTTGTATGATGCGCCCATAACCTTCTTCGACCATTGTCGGGACCAATAATTGCGTTAATGTATGAGCCGCATGAAGGTGGCGCTTGAATGGTGCTTCAAAATCTTCAACTGAATTTTCAAGCAAAGGGCCACCGGGTGGCCCACCTGCATTGTTAATCAATACATGAACTGGTCCACGTTCTTCAAGTAATAATTCAATTCCATTTTTTATTTCAGTGGTATCTTCAAGGTCGAGAACTAAAGATGAATGTTCACCAGCCCCAAGTTCAAACAATTCTTCACAAAGTGCGATTAAAGCCTCACCGTTGCGAGCACAAACTGTTACGCTTGCACCTGCTTTTGCCAGCATTTTGGCAGTCGCCGCTCCAATACCTTTGCTTGCACCGCACACCAATGCATGCTTGCCAACTAGAGCATCGGAAGAATACGGGAAGTCGTTACCAAGGAGGTCCATGGTTGGGGCAGAGGTTACTCCTCAAAGTGTCTTTCGTTTTTCAAAGCCAATCAAGAATCGCATCTAATTCAACTAACCAATCATCCGATGCAACATCTATAATCGAAAAATGGCCGCCAGGGAGCCACAGTTTCTGGACATCAGCACCCTTTGCAGCCATGATACGCGCATAGGTTTCGGATTGTTCCTTTGGGACTTCTTCATCATTCTCACCATGGATGAGCAATACGGGGGCAACAGGTGGGTGGCTAATCGGATTGAGTTGTTCCCACACAGTAGGATTATCTTCGGGGCTGCAACCAATCCATCGGCGAACAGCATCTCCCTCATCAGAAAGTTTAGCATGGTCTGCACCAATTAAATCTGTTATCGGTGCTTGAGCTATGGCCAACCAAGGTTTCCTTTCGGCTTTTGCCGCTAGTAAAAGTGCAAGATGACCACCTGCTGAATGACCCATGACCATTGAGCGAGTGATATCGATTCCTGGAAGCAGTGCAAGTTGACCCCAAGCCCGTAACACATCTGAGAGTGTATCCATCCAAACCCCCTCATCACCTTCACTCCAACCTTTGAATTCGATATTCCATGCTGCAACACCTGCTTGCGCAAGGTCTTGTGCAATAGGTTTCATCAAATCACTGGTCCAAGATTTTTTCCAAAACCCTCCGTGAATAAGCATGATGCAAGGTATTCCTACATCCTTCTGATGCGGTGAAGGGTCATCAGGCATGTACAAATCCGCAAATTGCCACTCCTGCGCTCCCCATTGCATACGGTCGACTGCCATATTCAAACGCTGTGAGGCGTCATCTATCACCCTTACTCTTTCTACGGCGATTACAAGAGTTGAAAAGGAGCATCTTTGTGAGCAATGTATGGGCAATCCATTGGATATTGAATTTGAAGATATGAACGGCGAACTTACCACCTTACGAGTACTAGGCGGCTCAAACTGCGAACACTGGGTCGTGGTGAATGTTGCTAGTGCTTGCGGATTCACCCATCATTATGCGGGATTACAAGAACTATCTACTGCTGAAGGAATCACAGTCGTTGGTTTCCCTTGCAATCAGTTTGGAGCACAAGAACCAGGTACACACCAAGAAATCTGTGACTTCACCTCTAGAGAATATAATGTGACTTTTCCCTTGATGGCAAAACTCGAAGTCAAAGGTGAACAACAGCACCCCCTCTTTACTGAACTTAGTCGAACGGTGGGCCTAGATGACTACACCGGGGATATCCGATGGAACTTCGAGAAATTCGTCATCACAAAAGAAGGAGAAGTGTCACGTTTTTCATCACGCGACTTGCCCTCAGAACTACTGTAATCCTGAACTAGTAACGCATTTGGGTGGCTTACAATTGGTCTGTATTGGATATTGTACCACCAAAATAACAGCCGACAATCTCAGAACGCAAGAACGAGGGCTAATGTTGTTTGAATCTAAGGGCTGACTCGGCGACGGTCACGAGGGAATAGTACAGTTTCACGAACATTCTTTGAGCCGGTGAGTTTCATCAATATCCGTTCAACACCAAGTCCCCATCCTGCATGTGGCGGAACTCCATGGCGGAATCCAGCGACATAGAATTCAAATTCTTCGGGGTCCAAATCCATTGCTTTGAGGTTCTCAATCAACACATCAATCCGATGTTCTCTTTGGCCACCTGAAGTTAATTCATCACGGCCAAAGTTCAAGTCAAATCCTCTGCTGAGTTGCCGCCCAGTACTACCATCTTCGCCTTCAACGTGGTGAATATAGAACGGTTTGAGTTCCATTGGCCATCGTGGGAGGAAGTAGAATTGAGGTAAGTCTTCGGCCAAGAGGTCAGAGTTTTCAGCATCGATATCGTCTCCCCATTCGATTTTTCCACCTTTACGTTGAATGGTTTCGATTGCATCACAGTACGACAAGCGTGGGAAAGGAAGTTCGGGGACAATAACTTCGATTGCCTCTTCGTCTTGAGTTGCTCGATAAGCATTGATTGTACCGATGAAGTTTTGTGATTCGGGGTCCTCAGCAACAGACTTCCACATGTGATGAATCATCCGTTCTAGAACGCCCATAACATCTTCATCATTGGCCCAAGAACATTCGATATCGAACGAAATAAATTCATTCAAATGTCGATATGTATCGTGTTTTTCCGCTCGGAACGCAGGTCCGATTTCAAATACGCGCTCAAGTCCACCAGACATACAGAGTTGTTTGAAGAGTTGAGGAGACTGGTTGAGGAATGCAGGTGTATCAAAATACATCATTGGAAATAAATCGGTTCCACCTTCTGTTGCTGTTGCTACAATTTTGGGAGTGTGTGTTTCAAAGAAACCCTCATTGATCAAAGCCTCACGACCATATTGCAAAATTTTCCCACGTAAATGGAACATGGCGTTGACATGTCCACGACGCAAATCGAGGAAACGGTTGTCCAATCGGGTATCAAGGGCAACATGCACAGTGTCAGTTACGCCGAGAGGGAGTGGAGCAACAGCCCTTGCAATTAAGTTGACAGAAGTTGCAACAACTTCGTATGCAGGTGGAGGTACTGGCTCACCCTCTTTCACCTTTGGAGGCCTTTTTTCAGAAACAGTTCCGGTGAATTGCAAAGTCGATTCTCGAGTCATTCTCTGAACCATGTCTAATGCTTCTTCACCAACATTGTCGCTTTTTAGGAAAATTTGAGTGATTCCGGTTCCATCACGAAGGTCGACAAAACAGATGGCACCTTTGCCACGATTCGCCTCCATAAATCCAGAAACAGTGACTTCTTGTCCTATCAATTCAGCACCAATGCGTTGAATTTCGCCTAATGTGTGGGTGCGGTATGCAGTCGGAACCCAAGTGCTCATGATGCGGGGGGTACGGGATGAGAACATCAACCATTCGTTTCAATCGTATCCATTGCCACCACACTTGAGGGCTATTTTTACACATTTTATTCCTTTTAAGAATTATTGAGTGCATAAATAGGCGGTTTATTCATATAGGCGGGGATTTGCGCCAAAGTCATGACTGGTGACTTATTTTCATCCGAATCCGTAACCCGCGGCCATCCTGACAAATTATGCGATACTATCTCGGATGCTATCGTCGATGCATGTCTTGCCGTAGACTCAAACGCTCGTGTTGCTGTAGAAACATGTGTCAAAGGCAAAGAAGACATGGGATTGATTGTTCTTGCTGGCGAAGTGTCACTCAGTGGCTCACCACCTGATTATGAAGCAGTTGCCCGTAAAGCCGCAGCAGATGTTGGCTATACTTCCCATTCAATTGGTATGGACGCAACTTCCGCTGAATTTACAGAAGTTCAAGTACACATCACTACTCAATCTTCATACATTGCTCAAGGTGTAAACCAAGACCTTCTCTCCCAAGGAGCAGGAGACCAAGGCCTCATGTTTGGGTATGCTTGCACAGAAACCGAGGCCTATTCGGAACTTGAGGGTAGATATTTTCCACTCGCTGCTGCTCTTTCTCAGCGCCTCACCCGTCGATTGACCGCAGTTCGTGAGCAAGGAATCTTATCGTGGGCACGACCTGATGGTAAATCTCAAGTCACCGTTGAATACAACGATGATGGCTCAGTCTCGAATGTTCACACGGTCATTATTGCCATTCAACATGACAAAGACCTAAAAGATCAATTCAACGGTTCGGAAACTGAAGAACTCGAATATGTTCGACAACAAATTAGGGAGCACGTGGTTGAACCGGTTATTCCAGCAGGTTTGCGCGCAGGTGATTATATTCTTGTTGTAAACGGCACTGGGCGATTTGCAGACCCAGGAGGTCCATATGCTGATGCAGGACTAACAGGACGAAAAATCATTGTCGACACCTATGGAGGCATGGGCCGTCACGGCGGCGGTGCTTTCTCTGGAAAGGACCCTTCAAAGGTTGACCGTTCAGCAGCTTACGCTTCACGCTGGGCAGCCAAGCACGTAGTTGCTGCAGGTCTAGCAACACGTTGCGAAATACAATTGGCATATGTCATCGGAATTGCACAACCAGTCAGTGTCCGTGTCGAGACATTCGGAACATCTGAACTTTCAGAACGCGAATTGGCTCAGCGTGTGAAATCGACCTTTGACTTTAGGCCTGGTGCAATCGCTCGAGACTTGAAATTACTCAATCCAATTTATTCAGTCACCGCATCAGGTGGCCACTTTGGACGAAATCCAGGGCAAGATGGAAGTTTCCCTTGGGAGTGCATTGAGCAAGAACGGATTCAGGCACTTCAAAACTAAAAAAGCATGTGTACAACGGCCCTTAGGGCCGATTCACTCAAGAGGTATGTGCTGGTGGCTTGACTTGGTCTTATGTCGTCTCGCCCAGTTCGTGCCGTCGCCTTCGTACTAGTGTTGCTGTTTGCAAGTATGTCTCCTCTGGCATACCATGCCAGTGCACACCCAAGAATTATTTTGTCTGCAGATACAACACATCTCATCCTGATGGATGGTGATTCAGGCAATATTACTTTGAACATCGAAAATAATGCTTCAGCCATTGAAACATACAATATCTCAGTGGATGTAACTGGACTTTCCTCAGTGTGGGATATTGTTCCAAGTGAAGAGACTGTTGAGGATGTTTTCCCAACGTGGTCGAAAAACACAACTATTGTTGTTCGTCTCGACCAAGGCGCAGTGACTTCTGACAGTGGTTCATTTGAAATTATTGTAACCGAACCTGACCAAAATATTAGCAGTTCAATTACGATCTATGTGTCTGTAGCACCTTCCTATCACCCATCTCTTGACCTCTCGCCAATGGGGGGCGCATTGACGAATATGGACTCTGGAACAAATACAACATTCACCATCGATGTTGAAAACCTTGGTTCGGTCGAAGACACACTTCTCTTAGATGTTGAATATGAGCCGGATTTGGCAGCATGGTGGGCGAATCACACCAATGGCTCCAGCGGTAACGGTACCGGAAGTGGCAACGGCACTGGCAACGGCACCGGTACTGGAAACGGTACTGCTGGCAACAACACCGGCGGCAATGGAACTGGTGGGAATCTCTCTCAAGTATGGAGCACCCCGGTCACACTCGACAGCACATATAACGTCGGTGAACACTCCTCATTAGCGATTGATTCCAATGAACACCTGCACGTGACCTATCTTGACTACACCAGTTTCAATCTTGAGTATATGACCTATGATGGCTCTTCTTGGAGCACACCGGTCTCGCTCGACAGCACAAATCACGAAGGTTATGATTCCTCATTAGCGATTGATTCCAATGACAACCTGCACGTGACCTATTATGACCTCACATATGACAATCTTGAGTACATGACCTATGACGGCTCTTCATGGAGCACACCGGTCTCACTCGACAGCACAGGTGACGTCGGTGCGATGTCCTCATTAGCGATTGATTCCAATGATCATCTGCACGTGACCTATCTTGACAACACCAATGGCAATCTTGAGTATATGACCTATGATGGCTTTTCTTGGAGCACACCGGTCTCACTAGACAGCGGATGGAACGTCGGCCAATATTCCTCATTAGCGATTGATTCCAATGACAACCTGCACGTGACCTATCTAGACGAAGTCTATGACAATCTTGAGTATGTGACCTATGATGGCTCTTCCTGGAGTTCACCTGTCACACTCGACAGCACAGATGACGTCGGCTATGATTCCTCATTAGCGATTGATTCCAATGACAATCTATACGTGACATATTATGATTATACTAATGGCAATCTTGAGTACATGACCTATGACGGCTCTTCATGGAGCACACCGGTCTCGCTCGACAGCACAGATGACGTCGGCGACATGTCCTCATTAGCGATTGATTCCAATGATCACCTGCACGTGACCTATCTTGACTACACCAATGGCAATCTTGAGTATATGACCTATGATGGCTTTTCTTGGAGCACACCGGTCTCACTCGACAGCACAGATAACGTCGGCTCTTTTTCCTCATTAGCGATTGATTCTAATGACAATCTGCACGTGACCTATTATGATTATACTAATGAAAATCTTGAGTACATGTTCTCCAGCAATAGCGCAGGTGGCAACAACACGGGTGGTAACGGCAGCGGCTCAGGCGGCAACAACACCGGTAATAGTACCGGCAATTCGACGAATCTCACCGTGGTAAACAATACGCTCATGTTTGGAAACAGTTACACATCATTCAATTCCTTGCATACTCTTCTCGAAGATCTTGGGGTCCAGAATGCAGATGCAATAACAGCAGGCGGCAAGAAATTATCTGCTCACTGGAGTGATGTGAACTCGAGCCATTTGTCAAACACGACGTTACGGAATCCGAATGTCGATTGGGATTATGTTATCCTTCAAGACCAAAGCCAAGTACCAGGATTTTATCGAACCAATTCAGATTGGCTTGCCAGCATGAACGGTGCTGTTGGATTGGCTGGTGCTGTTGAAGATGAAGGAGGCGAATCGGTACTCTTGATGACATGGGGTCGAAGAAACGGCGACGCAATGAACCCTACTTTGTATTCAAATTTCTCAGTAATGCAAGAGCGTCTTGAATCTGGATACATTGATTATCACGATAACATGACTGCAGCAGGCAATACTGTTTGGATTGCACCAGTCGGACTTGCGTTTGCTCACATTCATGACAGCGTCATGGCATCTGGAATAAATGCGACAGTTTCAGGAAATACATTCTATGACCTTTATTCATCGGATGGAAGTCACCCTTCACTGGCAGGAAGTTATCTTGCAGCGTGTGTTTTGTATGCCACTATGACTGGTGATTCACCAGTTGGTTCAAACGACACAGTCTCACTGAACTCGACTCTTAAACTTGAATTGCAACAGGCAGCCGCCGCCACCGTATTCAATGAAACATTACATCTTTCCTATCCTTGGCAAGCGACGGGAACTGCTACCTCGAGTATGATGATGTCTTCACCTCGTGGCTTGGGTGGGGGAATACCTGCAGGTTGGAATGTACAATGGGTTGATGACGAATTTTCTAATATGCCAGCAGGTTCCTCTGAAACTGCAAGCCTGCACATATCGGTGCCAAGCAATGCAGCACCAGATTACTATGGATTTAGATTGTTTAGTGCATCAACAGGTGGAAATGTTTCAACTTCGACCATGCTCGTTGTTCATGTCGACGAAGAGCACAACCTCAGCATCGCTTTCCTTGACCAAAATTCGGAATTTGTCCCAGGGCTCTCTACGAACTCGAGTGTTCAAGTAACCAACACAGGAAACGCCATTGTCGACTATGATTGGTCCCTTTCACTCCTTAACGGGCCATGCCAAGCCTCACTTGCAACTGCTTCTACCCCTTCACTTGCTCCAAACGCAATGGTTGATGTCAACTTCCAAATTACTGTCGATGAACAAGCATCAAAATCTGATGATTGCGATTTGAAATTGGAAGCAATAGGAACTTCCTCTTCGGAACAACATGAGATTGAGCCTTTCCTTTTCACAGTCGACATGGATGAATTAGTTGACTTTGAGTTGAATAAGCCCATGGGGCAATTAGAAGTGACTCCGGGCAATCCTATTACTTACGAAATGCGCATTACCAACAACGGCAGCGAAACTGCCAATTTCTATCTTGATGTTCTCACGCCACCTGAATTGCAGACCTCATTTGTTTCAAGTTCAAGCGTACAGGTAAGTCCAGGCGACACCGGAATTTGGACCCTATCAACGGATGGGGTCTCGGGGCAAGTCGGTACTTTCATGCAGTCCTTTTTGGTTTCATATGCCGGAGAAACCTCATACTCCAGTTTTGACATAGAAGTGCTAGGGGTAAGTCATGCTACACTCTCTGGGCCGCTGGATGGCCGAATACAAACACAACCCAGTGATTCAGTTGTAACCACTTTCACTCTATCGAATACAGGTACTTCGGACCTTACACTCTATGGTTCTCTCTTTGGTTTGCCGGCTGGTACTGATGCAACACTAAGCCACACCCAAGTCCTACTTTCAATAGGTCAAACTATCGAAGTTAACCTGACAATCGACACACAATCCTCGGCATCTGCAGGAACATATCAACTTTCATTTGCTTATTTTGATTCGAATATGACTGCTGAAACTTCGATATCATTGCTCATCCAGGAGCGGTTCAGTGTAAAACTCAACCCAATGTTCGGACATCAGCAAAATACTCCCCTTCCTGTCGGACCGTTTAATGCAACAAACGGAGTTATGTTCGATATGTTGAACACTGGTTCGACACAAGACACCCTGTATCTTTCGCTTTTGGACTACGACGGTGCATTGGAATGGTTTACCTTTGAATTCATGGCAACATCCGCAGTTTTGGACTCTGGTGGAACCATGTGGAACTCCGTCGCGTTCCGCGAGATTGCAACTGGTGCACCATCGAGCGGGGTTACGGTGGGCATCATCCTTCAGTCCACTTCTGATAGTAATGTATCAGATCACCTGAATATCACCTTGATTCCATCTACCTCTGGTGCTGAACTTCTAGTTCTTTCTGACGATGATTCCGCCCAACCTAACGGCACCATTTACGGTACAGTAGTCGTGACCAATACCGGAAATGCGTTGGATGATTTGCAAATTACCACCGTTGGAATTGATTGTGGCGTGACCAGTTCACACCAACTAATGGCTGGACAGTCTTCGGATGCGATACCGTGGTCCTGTACAATTCCTTCTGACTCGGATGCGGGCTTGAAAGAGTTGGTATTCCGTGTCACCAGTTCTTCTCGCCCCACATATTCAATCACCAGTAGTGAAATTTACACCGTCGAACCAGTGTGGGGCTCTTCAGGAGTTTTGGATATTTCTTTCGATAAACCCTCTCTTACAATTCCTTCATCAGGGGGGTCAACTGTCATGGTCACTGTGACCAACCTTGCGAATGCCCAAGTTTCAGGCACCCTCTCTGTTGAAGGCATCGGAGATGGATTGATGGCAATTGAATGGGTTCGTCTTTCCGACAATACAACGACCAACGAGATACTTTTGACTTCTGGATCTTCTGCGCAGTATGCATTGAGTCTTACCTCGTTAGTCTCAACCAATGAGCAGGCTACGCTTCGAATACGTGCTTCATATCTCATTGACGACACGACATTATCAGATGTTTCGGATGACTTTAGTGTTGAAATCGATGGCCCAGAACTGCCTCCGAATGGGGTTCGATTGCCCTTTGGAATGGAACTCAGCCAATCTGATTCAATGAATGCATTATTCGGTGGATGGGGTCTTTCGTTCCTTCTTCTTGCAGTTCTGTATCTCATGCGTGGAAAGAAGAATACTTCCATTGATGAAGAGGAAGAGGTTGAAGAAGAGGTAAAGGAAGAATCATCTCTCGGATTTAATGAATGCAAAATGGATGGCGGTAAGGTGTCATGCCCTTCATGTGAAGCAAGATTAGGAGTTCCACGCGGAAGTGAACCACCGTTCAGATTCACTTGCCCGAAGTGTTCGACAATGATTCGAGTTGTTGAATGATTCAATTTCTTCGATAAGCAACAAGTAAGAATGCAGTATGGCCAAACGGTCCATTAACTGGTCGAACACCACCTTTTGATGCTTTACCCCATTGGCGTTCGATGAGTTCCCCTGCCCATTCGATTTCAAATCCGGCTTGTTCACATGCAATCCAAGCTGCTTCAAGTTGGCTTGTGACTGGGCAATAGCATGCAATTCGTCCACCTATTCCGAGTAAGGGCGCTACTGCCTCAATCGCACTTGTGTGTTCGGGTAAATCTAGAACAATACCATCATATTCCGAACTCACTTTTTCAATCTCATTGACAACATCTTCGATGCAGCCTTCAATGTGGTGATGAGTTGGAAACTCACTCCATCCCTCCCGTCCCCGTCTGAGGTTTTCAAGTCCAACTTCTGCGTGTTCATTACGTGGTTCTACGGTGACATGTGTACCTGAATTGCCTAAAACACGGGCGATATACATCGAAAGACCGCCGCTACCAATCCCTGCTTCTAAAATTCGATCACCTGGACCGATACCTAGTCTTGAAGTAATGAATCCGGCATCTTTAGCACTGATGGTTTGAGCACGTCGAAGCATACCTTTGCTCAACTCCGGGAGTCGAAATGGTACGCGAGTCAAAATTTTCTGTCCGACCAAAACCTCTTCACCCATTTCTATCTTTGAAAAGGTCTCGACAGCATCTAGCACACCCAAACCCTTGATTTTACGAACTCCGGGTACAAGTTCAACAATGTGGACTTTCCCATCAGTTTCGAGAAAAGCAGACCACTGCGCTTGGTTCATGTTTCGGCGATGCCTTAATTGGTCTAAACTTTACCGTGAGAATGAACAAACAACTCTTATCCAATTCCACAATGATGAAAATATACTCGTAATTAACCGGAATAGGAGGGTTTCATATACTGTCTTGAGGGTGGGATACACATGAAGATGTCCGCTCGCCTTCTTGCCCCTGCACTTGTCTTGCTCTTTTTGAGTAGTTTGATGATAGGTTTGACCGCTGAAATGAATGCTAAAGAAGAACCAGTTGAATTGAAACAACAGATGATACAAAGCGCACCAAGTGACCCAGGGCACACGGTTTTCGCTCAGTATATTACCTCAGATAACTGTGGTTTCTGCTACCAATATGGAAGCCCAGCACACGACCAAGCAAAGAATTCCCTCCCAGACCGATATGTCTACATTTCCTACCACAGCGCATCATACGGAACTACCAATGATGCAGAATCGGGAAATATCGCACCAATCTACGGTGTTCAACACCTTGGTGAAACTGGTGGAGCGCCTAAAACCTCTTTTGGTGATGCAACGCTGAATACAGGTTGTGGCTCTAATACATGCTGGGATTCCTTTATTTCAAGCGGTGGAAATATGCACAGCACATCAACTGATTATTCAGTCTCAGTCTCACAAACCGATAACGGAGACGGAACCGTTGATGTTTCGGTGAGTGCAAGTTACATCGGCTCGGGAACTGCACCTTCAAGTATCACACTTTATGCCGCAGTTACAGAAAAGGTCTGTAATTCTCACGCTTATTCTGATGGCTCAAAAGGCCATAACTGCTGGGAAGCTTGGCTCTTGAACAATGGCGCATATGCTCACAATGGTGGCAATGTTGGTAGCGGAACCGGATTTGAGACAGTAAACCTCAATTCCGGTCAAGCAGTCAAAACATGGACAGTCCCTACAAGTTTGGTAAACGGTGGAGCAAGTAACATGAACACCGTTGCTGCCCTCTACTCTACATGGAGCACAACATCATTTAACGCTGATGTTTATGCTGCAGCCGACTCAACTATGGCTCCAAAATTAGACCTAGCAATTTCAAGTGTTTCGTTAACCAACCCATCCTCTTCTAATGGAGGATTTGTTCTTGGCGATACAATCACTCTTGATGTCACTGCAGCAAATGTAGGTGACCTAGACTATACCGATGGCGGAACCATTCAATTCTTTTACAAAGACGGAGTGAATGAAGTTTCGATTAGTTCTACACCTTTGAATAATTTGATTTCACTTGCTACGCAAACAGCCCAAACAGATTTTGATACTTCAACTCTCTCCAGTGGATGGAAGAACATCTTTGGTGCACGCCTCACGGGATTAGTTGCAGATGGAAACGGTGCTAACAACGTTGGTATGCAAGAAGTAGATCAAGACCGCCCTCCAATTACCAAGAACCCGCAAATCACAGGCGACCAATCCATTGACCGTGGTTCACACGCCCTCGTACTTGCTAAGGCAGATACCAATGACATTGTCGACACGACTGAAACAATGTCTTTCAACATAGAAGTCTCGCCAACAGGTCTCAATCAATGGGTCAGTTCCGTTGTCTCTGGCGGTCAAAATGTCGTCTACACTGGTTCTGCAAATGAAGGACGTGAATACGTGATTACTCCAACTGTGACAATGGGCGCAGGTTGGTATGATGTTCGTGCACAAGCCGTTGACTCTCGAGGTCAAACTGGCTCTTGGATGGTGGGTGCTTCTGTATTTGAACTACAAAATGGTGCTCCAACGGTTATTACTGACCCAATTCCATCAGTTATGTGTGATACACTTACCAAGATTTCAATGGAAGGTCACATCGTTGACCCTGAAACACCTCTAGAAGACCTCATTGTGACTTCAGACGACGAATCCTTTGTCGCTTGGTATCCACTTACAAAAGAAATCGAAGTTAACTTCGCTTGGGGCGAGTTGAACGGTTGCCCTCTAGGACAACAAGGGATAGAAATCAGTATTGATGATGGAGGAGACTACTCAGCGACAGGCGAACTTCCATATGGAACATTACTGTTCAATGTTATTGAAAACGGACAACCTCGTTGGAACGGTCTACCATCACAATCAGTTGTCGAAGGTGGTTCAGGCGTTCTTGCACTTCTCCCTTATCTCTCCGATACAAATGATGTTGGAGAATCAGTTTCTGCAGAGGACTTGAATATTCAATTGATTAGTAATTCCAATGAAGAAGCGATTGATGCTTACCTCGTCGGAAACACAATCGGATTTGATACCATTGATGAGGATGCCAATGGTCAAGCCATTCTTACACTTCGTGCAAGCGATGGTGTGAAAACATCTGATACCACACTTACCATCAACATCCAAGCAGTGAATGATGCTCCACGAGTAATTCCTTTCGATGATATCGAATCGATTACCTTGAAGAGAAATACACAACGAGCAATCGATCTCAACAGCCGTATTGTAGATGTTGATGATCTTGCTTCTGACGCATTCATCACCGTGTCCTCCTCTGAGCCTGGTGCAGCACGATACAGTTTCATTGACGGAAGTCTCACACTGCTGTTCGAAACAACCGGTGTGCAAACTGTAACAATCACTGTTAGGGACAAGTATGATACTAACACATATGAAATGTCAGTAGATGTCTTTGATGCTTATCCATTCCTCCTCTCTCAAGATGATGATGGAAGTGGATACATGTTCGTTGCTCTTGAGGATACTTATGTTGGTCAAACACCTACAGTCGTGATGAGACTTACTGATTTATCTCCTACTTTCACATATATTGGAGTCACTTGGAATGTGTGTAATGAACTCACTGGGACATGTGATGGACTCTATGAATATGACCTAAAGATAGCGAAATCAAATGTTGGCTGGACTGAGGAATTACTTGTTCCTTCACTCATTACAGCAGGACTAGCCCGTGAAGATGGCTCAGTATTCAGGGATTACTATGAATTGTCAATAGTAGCTAATGATGGAAGTTCGGAATACAAGACAATGACGAAAATCAAATGGCGTATTACTGAAAGTATGCCTGCTGTTGAAGACATGGAAGATGAAATGTTTACTGATTATCTTGAAGACATCACTGCTGAAAGAGCAGACCTCATTGCACAGATTGAATCTGCTGTTGAAGGCGATGATACAAGTGAACTCGAAATAAAACTCGCTGAAGTTGAAGAAAACTTCGATACAGCATGTGATGACCCACGTGCAAGTTGCATACAAGAGCAACAATCTAGTTCAGAAACTGATACTAATGTTGCGAAAGGACTTGACATCAAATTGGTGGGAATCATAGGTGGAGTCGTAATCATCTGTCTCTTGCTTTCAATGATGTTCGTTCGACGCGGCAAGGGTGATGATTTCAAGGAAGATGCTTGGAGCGAGTCTGCTTGGAATCCAAATGCGGTCCCTGCTCAAGACAGCGTTGCAAATTCGATGTATGGTGGAGCGCAAAATCTGTTCCAACAACCTGTTGCAATACCTTCAACTCCACAAATTGGCGGTCCACCATTGCCACCTGGTGGCCTTCCTGCAGGATGGACTGCTGAGCAATGGGCTTACTACGGACAGCAACATCTAGATGGAAAACTTTGATTTTAGGTAAGGAATTTAGCACATGTTGATACATGGTCGAATTGTAAACCCATAAAGGGGAGCAACGCGGGGGGTAATGTATGAGCGACACTGACTTGACTGAAGATTCGTCCTCTGAAGAGGGGGAAATAGGCCTCCAAGAAGATGTTGAGGAGGTCACAATTTGGGCGCCAGAACCTGGGCCTGATTCAGATGACATCGTTTCATTAAGTGTTGAGCAATGGATCCAATCAGTAGATTTCACTTCTACAAATGACGTGCCTATTCCCGACCGTCTTGTCGACCAAGTTATCGGTCAAGAAGCGGGTTCTGTCGTCATCAAAAAAGCAGCAGAGCAACGCCGACATATGTTGATGATTGGTGACCCCGGGACCGGGAAGTCAATGCTTGCTCGCTCTATGACCGACCTTCTTCCAAAAGATTCTCTTGAGGACCTTTTGGTGTATCCCAACGAGGATGATGAAAACGAACCACGTGTTCGTTCAGTTCCCGCTGGACGTGGCGACCGTATTGTGAAATTGCAAAAAGAATCGATGCGTACTCAACGAGAGCGTTCACAAAAGATGCTTCTTATTGCCTTTGCAGCCGTTGGTTTTCTCCTAGTTATCGCAACTATCCAAAGTGGTGATATTCTCACATTATTGTTTGGTGGTTTTCTCCTTATGTTCGGTTATATGTTTATTCGGGGCCGTTTAGGTTCCGGTGACGAAAGCCGAATTCCCAAAGTATTGGTGAAGCATACTAGTAGTTCAATGTCACCCTTTGTCGATGCAACCGCAACACTTTCCGGCTCCCTTCTGGGGGATGTCCGGCACGACCCATTCCAGTCAGGTGGCATGGAAACCCCTGCCCATGACCGTGTTGAACCAGGTGCGATTCACCGTGCTCACAAAGGAGTTCTATACATTGATGAGGTCAATCTATTGCGACTTGAAGAACAACAAGCTCTGCTCACTGCTATGCAAGAGCGAGCATTCCCAATTTCGGGACGCTCAGAGCGTTCTTCTGGTGCTTTGACCAAAACCGAACCAGTGCCTTGTGATTTCATTTTGATAGCCGCAGGAAACCTCGATGCAATTCAAGGAATGCACCCGGCTCTTCGTAGCCGTATTCGTGGCTATGGCTATGAAGTGTATGTCAACTCTGAAATGCCTGATACGGCACGAAATCGTCGTCGTCTTATTCGATTCATCGCACAAGAAGTTCGTCGAGACATTGGCACATCCCGTGAGATACCACATTTCGACAAATCAGCAGTCGCTATCATTCTGCGTGAGGCGCAACGCCGAGCTGGTCGTCGTGGAAAACTGTCACTTCGTTTGCGTGAACTAGGCGGTTTGGTTCGAATTGCTGGTGACTTAGCAATGGAAGAAGGTGTAGAATTTGCAACCGCTGCACATGTCCTCGGTGCTCGAAATATCGCTAAACCTCTTGAACAACAGGTCGCTGACCGAATGATTGAACGTCGCCAAGACTATGCAATGATTGTGAATTCCGGTGAACGGGTTGGACGAGTCAATGGACTTGCTGTGCTTGGAGCCACCTCAGGACTTTCAGATTTCAGCGGAATCATGCTTCCTGTCGAAGCATTAGTCACTCCCTCCTTTGGTGGTGGCGGAAAGATTCACGCAACAGGAGGACTTTCAGACCTCGCTAAAGAGAGCGTTACCAATGTAAGTGCAGTTATCAAGAAGTTGACTGGAAAAAACATCTCGGATTATGACATTCACATCCAATTTGTCGATACACACGGCGTTGATGGCGATTCAGCATCGATTACGATTGCGACAGCCATCATTTCAGCACTTGAGAATATTCCAATTCGTCAAGACTTGGCAATGACCGGTTCTCTCTCTGTCCGCGGTGAAGTCCTGCCAATTGGTGGAGTCACAGCAAAGATTGAGGCAGCAGCACGTTCTGGAATCAAGACGATTGTTGTTCCTCGGGCGAACATGCAGGATGTTCTTTTGGATGAAAAATACGAGAAAATGGTTGAAGTGGTAGCCGTTGACACTCTTGATGAAGTAATGGAATTCGCACTCATTAAGCACGAGCAAAAGGCTGGATTGGTAGAACGACTTGGACAGGTCATTGACCGTCTAACGCCTCTTCCAAGCAAAACAACTTCTGCTTGAATTTATTGATAAGGTCAAAGACCATTCGATTGTCACTGCATCAATGCGTGAGATACTAAAGTAAATTGGTGGTGGGCAACTCATGACTGAGACCCCAATGCAATCTTCAGCAGTAAGTGATGCTGGAAAAGGAGCATTGCTTGTCTTATTCTTGGTCACCATGATAGACATGATTGGGTTTGGAATTGTCATTCCATTTTTGACCTATCTGGTCGAAGATTTGACTCCTGAAAATCAAATAGCCAACATCGGGCTTTGGGTTGGATTACTCATGACATCGTATTCTGCTGCACAATTTCTGTTTTCGCCCTTTTGGGGTTCCCTTTCTGACAGAATAGGACGTCGACCAGTACTCATGGTTGGGTTGATTGGAAATACGCTTTTCTTCACTATGTTTGGACTTGCCAACACACTAATTGTCGCATTATCGGCTAGATTCCTTGCGGGTGTTTTCAATGGTAATTTGGCTGTTGCCCGAGCCTACATCGGAGATGTAAGTACTCCTCAACAATTAGCAACTAGAATGGGATTGATTGGTGCTGCTTTTGGACTTGGGTTTACTTTTGGGCCTTTTATCGGTGGCGAATTATCCGACCCAGCAGCGCGTTGGGCGTTGTTTGAAAATACAGTTTTTGAATCCCACCCGTATCTTCTACCATGTGCGGTAGCAAGTCTTCTTTCGCTTTTCTCATTGGCAGTTGCCTACCGTTCACTGCCGGAATCTCTACCACCTGAATCACGAGTTAAGTCCGAACCATTGCCATGGGCAGCACGAATGAGTCAAATGATGAAAAACTCGGCCTCTATGCTCAAATCCCAAAACATCTCGCTGATTATTTGGGTTTCGATGTTATTCACCTTCGGCTTTACAATCATGCATGCAGTTTTCATTCTCTACACTGAGATGGACCCAGTAAACGGAGGTCTCGCTTTTTCAGAGGCAGATAATGGTCGGATTTTTGCTATGATCGGAATTACTGGTATTCTTACACAGGGGCTATTGATTGGGCCGCTTTCTCGACGCTTTGGTTCTCGACGACTTATCCCAGTAGCCAGTGCAATTACTGGGCTTGGTTTGGTTTTAGTCCCGTATACCCAAGCTGCAAATGCATGGTCTCATATTTTACTCGTGGCAGTTCTCATTGCCCTGGGTAATGGAATATTCCAACCTTCATCATCTTCATTTTTGACCAGGATTGCAAAAGCGAATGGTTACGAACTCGGAGTTGTCATGGGTGCTCAAGAATCTCTTGGTGCGTTTGCTCGTATCCTCGGTCCGCTGACTGGCGGATTGGTATGGACGATGACGGCATCGGGAGATTGGCCTTTTGATTACCACACTGCATTCCATTTATGTGGTATCATGATGCTTTTGGCATCGATTCTCGCATTTAGACTCCCTGCTTTGGATGATGAAGAATCAATCCAAAATAGGGCCGAAGAATAACTCCTAAACACTCAAGAGGTCTAACCCTGTCCCACCATCATGGAAGTTGCTTCACCTGCATGGGATTCAGGTAGATTTAATCGAAGAGTTTCAACCTTTGCTCACATTTCAATCCTCATAACATTGATGGTTTTCTGGCTAATTGTCCTGAAAGGTGTTCTCCAACCTTTTTTCATTGCACTCGGTATCTATTTTGTTCTAAAGCCCGGCTCAGACTATCTTTCATCCAATGGTTTCCCGTTGATATTATCATATTTGACGATGGTATTATTCACCTTACTTCTAGTTTCAGCAGCCTCTTTTGTGGCTTACCAACAGGCTAGTGATTTAGTTGAAGATGAAGAGAAGATGGAACTTTATAATTCCAAACTTGAAAGTCGATGGAGTGACATTAAACAATCACCACTTCTTGGAATGATGTTGAGTGATGATTCAGATGCTACAAATACGACTCTAGTCGAAGACCTTGCAGCCATGGGTTTACTTGAAGATGAACAGAAACTATCCGATGCAGCCATGGGTATGTTGTCCAATGTTGGAGTTTTTTTCACAACTAGCGTCACAGTGATGTTCTTCCTCATTTTCATTATTTTTGAGGCAAGTTTGTTGCCAGGCCGAATAGAAAGGGCATGGCCTGACGGGGGAAGCCAAAAAGTCCAAATCATGCGTTCGAAAATTGAAGCGAGTGTCAACACGTACATTATCGTCAAGACAGGCGTTGGTGCAGGAACTGCTCTCTGTGCAGGTTTAGTTATGCTTTCATTTGGAATTGATTTATGGTTCACTTGGGCGCTCATAACCTTCTTGCTCAATTATGTCCCATACATCGGTTCACTCATTGCAACCTTGCCGCCGATTGTCATAGGCCTCATTCTATTGGAGCCAAATACGTTGATATTGTTGATTCTACTACTTCTTTCAAATCAACAGATTTGGGGTCAAATCATCGAGACCAAATGGGCTGGACGTGCACTCGACCTTTCACCAGTTCTTCTGTTGCTTGTGACTGCCATCTCTTTTGCCGGATGGGGGATTCTTGGAATGATTCTCGCAGTTCCTTTTGCAGTAATTATCAAAATTGTTTTGGAAAACATCGAGGCTACCCAACCCTTTGCAATTCTCATGTCGGAACGCGCTCCATCTATTGACGAAGCTTGGGATGACGCGATTCGGGATGGAAAGATTTCAAACTTTGAAAGCCAATCACTCAATCAATTGCAAATGCTTCTTGGATATTCGGATCGGCATATCAAACTCATTGCAGGTAGAATTACTGCACAGCGAGCACTTAGTAAAAATAAAATTTCAGATGACCAAATGGAAATTATTTTCTCAGCCGCCGACACATTAGGTTCTGATAATGAGATAGCGAATGATATAACAACACTTCTTAGTGAAGGTAAATTAGACAAAGGCATGCGGCCATTGTTGACTAATTTCATCGCCGCACTGGAAGAAGAGTGACTCACAGGACTTCTATGAGTATTTTTTCTAGTTCAGTGTTAATCATCAAAATGAGTGTTCCAAATTCCGGAGGGATATTTGGGTCTTCATAGAGTTCTTCCAATTTTGATTGAGACATAGCAATACGAACATCTAATTTTTTTGCCTTGTTCAACAACCACTGTTCACAGGTTTCTTTGGCCTGCCGTCGGATGTTTCTAGGGACTTTTGGGTCATCGATTTGGTTGATGACAGAAGCAACTTGCAGAAGACGAGTTTCGATATCCATATTCACAGCCCCATTGGTCGTATAGTGAACTGCGTGGAGGCCGTCTTTAAGGTCATTGCCGTATTCCGCAGGTTATGAGCCTCACAGAAATTGAGATTTTGGGCTGGTCAAGAATCTCTGCTCTTCTCCTTGGGATGGGCTGGGCTGCTTGGATGGACCATAAAGAGCGCCGTGTTGGAAATGAACATTGGCTTGTTTGGGTGAAGCCAGCCCTGTTTTTTTGGGCTTTGGAATTGATGTATCTTGGTGCTGATTGGACTATCTATCTCACAGCATCAGCAGCTGTCGCCTATGCGAGCGGTTCGGTTTTTGGACGTCCAACACTATCGGATATCAAAGCAGGTTCACGAATGGACCAGAGTGTTGCTCTGTGGTATCTCATCAGCATCATCGGTCTTATTTTTGGAGCAGTAAATTATCAATCAGTGAATCCACTCGATGTAATACTTGGAAATGAAACTGGGCTAGGTGCATTATGGTGGTCGACCTTCGCCGTTCTCCCATTCATTATTCTCATTGACATTGCTTGGCGACTTCGCATGCTTCATGGTGGTGCTGATGCCAAGGCCTTGATGTGGGTGGCACTGCTTATACCGAATTGGTCTACCATGCCACTTTCCCTTTCCTCTGCAACTTCAGAAGCATTGTTTTCCTTGCCGCCAGTATTTTCTCTCTTGATGTGGGGCGGGCTTTCATTTTTGGTGATTCCATTCATCCTTCTTACTCTCAATATTTTCCGCGGTCATGTTCGGAACTTCGGTGACCTTTTGTTGGCATGGCATGCCAGCCAAAT
>ENA-OREN01000071-OREN01000071.1-marine-metagenome-genome-assembly--contig:-NODE-71-length-137588-cov-8.696490_pt1 | contig 137588 bp, 116 predicted proteins | sample MGYA00248624_ERZ508555 | MGnify/ENA primary metagenome ERZ508555 (study PRJEB26222, sample SAMN06267773) | marine metagenome | isolation source: Saanich Inlet, British Columbia, Canada | place... | reverse complement strand
TTTTAATCATTTGGTATTTCAGGAACGTAAACAACATCAATTTCTACTTCATTTCCATATTTTACTATAATTGAACATAATACAGCAACACTTTTCCCATTGTGAATAGCAGGTTTCATCACAGGCATTTTTCTAAACACTCTCACGATCTCTGCTTGAATGTTTAGCTCTGAATTTCTGACTTTCATACCAGTCAGATTTCCGTTTTCGTTGATTACAAAAAAAGCTTCTACTTGCTTTGGTTCTGAAAGATTTAAATCTTTAGATAGACTCAGGTTAAACTCCCGCTTTATAAATGTTGATACTTTATTATTAAAACATTCCTTAATTTCTCATTTCGCGGTCTGGACGGGACTCGAACCCGCGACCCCATGCGTGACAGGCATGTATTCTAACCAACTGAACTACCAGACCGTTTATTAATTGCGAAAGCAAATATACATTTGATTTTCAACAACTCAAATCTTTTCTTTTAGATTTGGTATATTATAATAAGCTGTCTATAGCTTCTGTATAAGTATTTTTAGGAGCTACACCTACCTGTCTTGTGATTACTTCGCCCTTATTAAAGACTAAAACTGTTGGGATATTTCTTACGCCGTATTTAGCTGCATATTCTTGATTAGAATCTATATCTACCTTTCCAACAACTGCTTTATCAGAATATTCATTACTGATTTCTTCTATAACTGGGCCTACCATTCTACATGGACCACACCAAGCTGCCCAAAAATCTACTAATACTGGTTTATCGCTTTTGAGAACTAATTCCTCAAAATTTTCATCTGTGATTTCTAATGCCATTTGAATAATTTTTTTTGCTAAAATAACTAATATCGATGAATTTACAATCTAGATTAATTTAATTTGTAATATATTTTTTCCTGATCTAGTAATTCTAATAATTCAGGAGATATATTAATCTTGTGCTTAGTAGTCTTCATATCAATTTTTATCTTTTCTTTTTCATCATAAACCAAAAAACTCAAGTTATGATCTCCTTTATGTTTAACTAAAAGCTTCTTTATTTCATCTATTTTAGTTTCTTCTATATCATCAAGATTTAATTGAATTGATAATTTTCGTGCAAATGACTTAACAACATCTTGGAGAATTTTAAAATTTTTATATTGAATTCTAGGTTCTCCAACTATTCCTGTTTCCTTATTTTTCCAACCTTCAACTACTATTGTTTTAATATGAATGAAATTATTTAAGATTAAGAAATGTTTAAATTTTAAGTAATCCTCGCCAAAAATCCTGAACTCAAAAGAGTCAACATAATCTTCCAAAGTAAATGAAGCCCAGCCTTTTCCTTGACGACTAACCCTATGTTCTAAATCAGTTATTACACCTGCAATTGCAAGTTCCTTCCCTACAAAATTCTTAGGGGATTTAAACATTGAAACATTTGCATTACAGAATGATTCCATTTCAACCTTAAAATCATCTAAAGGATGGCCAGAAATATAAATACCAATTACTTCTCTTTCTCTTGAAAGTTTTTCTATTGTATCCCATTGTTTAGTATCTGGAACCTGCAATTCAGATACTTGGACATCAGATGAATTTTGAAACAAACTAACCTGTGCTGAATTCTTATTAGCTTGAAATTTGCCACCATGTTTAATTATTTTTTCAATAAAGGTAATTCCATCGCCAATATCATTAAAATATTGTGCTCTGTGAATTGAATTAAAACAATCAAAAGCTCCTGCAACAGCAAGACTATCAAAGGCTTTTTTGTTAGCAGCTCTTAAATCAACCCTTTTGGAAAGATCAAAAATTGATGTATAGTTCCCGTTTTTCTTCCTTTCAGATACTATTGCATTTACTGCAGATGCACCAACGCCTTTAATTGCCCCCATACCAAATCTAATAGCGTTATCCTTATTAACAGCAAATTTATAATAGGATTCATTTATATCAGGACCTAATACATCTAATTTCATTCTCTTACATTCACCCATAAAAAATGTGATAGACTTTATATCATTCATATTATTAGATAATACTGAAGCCATATACTCAGCTGGATAATTTGCTTTCAAATAGGCTGTTTGATAAGCAATCCATGCATAACAAGTAGAATGTGATTTATTAAAAGCATAACTTGCAAAAGCTTCCCAATCTTTCCAAATCTTTTCTATTTTATTAGTATTTAATCCTTTATTCTTAGCGTTATTTAAAAACTTAGGCTTCATTTTATCAAGAACATCCTTTTGTTTCTTCCCCATTGCTTTTCTTAAAATATCTGCTTCTCCCTTAGTAAAATCACCAAGTTTTTGGGACAATAGCATCACTTGCTCCTGATAAACTGTAATACCGTAGGTGTCTTTTAGATACTCTTCCATTTCAGGAAAATCATATACTATTTTTTCATCTCCATGTTTTCTTCTAATAAAACTTGGTATATATTCCATTGGGCCTGGCCTGTAAAGTGCATTCATAGCAATTAAATCATCAAAAACGGTCGGTTTTAAATCTTTTAAATGTTTTTGCATTCCAGCTGATTCGTATTGGAATATTCCTACTGTTTCACCATTCTGAAATAACTCAAAAGTTTTTTTATCATCTAATGGAAAATTATCTGGATCTAAAATTATCCCATATTTAGCTTTTACAATTTTTACAGTATTCTTAATAAGAGTCAATGTCTTAAGGCCTAAAAAGTCCATTTTAAGTAATCCTGCTTGTTCAACAACAGCATTGTCAAATTGTGTTACATTAAGGTCTGAATCCTTTGCAGTTGCTATTGGGACAAAATTTGTTATATCATCAGGAGTAATAATAACTCCACAAGCGTGAGTACCAGTATTTCTAAGAGATCCTTCTAATACTCTTGCTTGTTTTATGGTTTCTGATTCAAGATTTTCAGAATCAGCAATCATTAATAGCTGATTAATTTTAGTTAAATCATCAGGTCTAAATTTATTTCTTAAATCTTTTTGATTCGTTTCAAAAATAGCACTTAGTTTTGTCATGTTTGGGACTAGTTTTGCTATCCTGTCTGCATCATTTAAAGGCAAGTCTAATACACGAGCAGTATCTCTAATTGAAGATTTTGCTGCCATTGTTCCATAGGTAATTATTTGAGCTACCTGGCTTTCCCCATATTTTTTGATTACATATTCAATAACCTTACCTCTTCCTTCATCATCAAAATCAATATCAATATCTGGCATACTAATCCTGTCTGGATTTAAAAATCTTTCAAATAGTAAATCATATTTAATTGGATCAATATTAGTTATCCAAAGAGAATATGCAACAACTGATCCTGCAGCAGAACCTCTTCCTGGCCCTACCGACACATTCATCTCTCTTGCTTCTCTGATAAAATCTTCAACGATAAGGAAATATCCAGGATATCCTGTATTTTTTATAGTTTCTAACTCAAACTCTATTCTATCTTCTAGCTCAGGAGATATTTTTCCATATCTTTTTTTAGCGCCTATATAGGTTAAATTCCTTAAATAGTTGTTCTCTCCTCTTTTTCCGTCATCTTTATCATCTTTATTATCAATAAAATCAGGAGGAATATCAAATTTTGGTAATAAAACTTGATTTGAAAGTGTATATTCTTCAATTTTATTGACAACTTCAAAAACGTTATTTATTGCTTCTGGTAAATCATAAAATAGTTCCTTCATTTCATCAGAAGATTTATAATAATATTCTTGATTAGGCAAACCATATCTAAACCCTCTACCTTTACCAATAGGCGTAGAGAGTTTCTCTCCCTCTTTAATACAAAGTAGAATATCATGAGCATTTGCTTCAGATTTTTCTTTGTAATAATTATTGTTAGTTGCAACAATTTTAATGTCATGTTTTCTTGAAAAATCTATAAGTATTTTATTAACTAGATCTTCATCTTCCTGGTTATGTCTCATTATTTCAATATAGAGATCATCCTTGAAAATTTCCTTCCACCAAAGCAAAGCTTCTTCAGCGTTTTTCTGACCAATATTTAATATCTTATTGGAAACCTCACCCATTAAATTTCCTGTTAGAACAATAATATCATCCTTGTACTTCTCAATGAGTGTTTTATCTATTCTAGGAACATAATAGAATCCTTTTGTATAGGCAATAGATGATAACTTTGCTAGATTGTTATATCCATTCTTGTTTTTTGCCAAAAAAACAACATGATAACCATTATCTCTGTAATTTTTATTTAGATGATCTTCACAAACATAAAATACACAACCCACTATTGGTTTAATCTTTTGTTTTATTTCTCCTTCGCCAAGTTGATTCTCATCAATAGATCGATTATATCTTTGTGTTTCACTAACAAATCTAAATGCCCCCATCATATTGGCATTATCTGTTAAAGCAACTGCAGGCATATTCATTTCACTAGTTGCACCAATTAAGTCTTTAATACTCATTGTAGACTGTAATACAGAAAATTGAGTATGATTATGCAAGTGAACAAATTCTATACCATCTAATTCTGAAGAAATCTCCTTCTTAATATCAGTTTTTAAATCAGCTTGTGTATTTAATAACTCTTTTAATTTTTCAGATTGTTTCTTGAGATTTACATGCTTAATTCCTGCTTGTTGAATCTTGTCAGGATTTTTGCTTATATATGTATCAAAATAATCACTTGTAACTCCTAATTGATCTTCAGTAAATTCCTTAATTCTAATTAATTCTAGAAAACATCTTGCAGTAGCTTCAACATCTGCAGTAGCATTGTGAGCTTGCTTAAAAGATGCATCAAAAAGAAATTCATGAAGCTCAACTAAAGTAGGGAATTTATATTTTCCTCCTCTGCCGCCAGGTAATTTGCAAAGCAAAGCAGTATCCTCAGTACAAGTGTCTAATGATTTTGTACTACTTAAGCAACTCTCTATTTTCTTCCTATAAAACTCACACCCTATTACATTGGCGTCAAAATCTATATTGTGTCCAATAACAAAAGATGCCTTTTCTAAGGATAAATTAAATTTTTCTAATACTTCATCTAAAGGTTCACCATCCTCAAGTGCTAATTCTGTAGATATACCATGTATTTTTTGTGATTCATATGGAATTTCAAAATTATCAGGTCTAATTAGATAATTTTGATCCTCGATAAGTTCTCCCATATCATCAAGCAGCTGCCAAGCAATTTGAACACATCTTGGCCAATTATCTACATCTGTAATTGGGGCTTTCCAGTTTTTTGGTAAACCAGTAGTTTCTGTATCAAAAATTAAATACATGCTAGAAAAAAATCAAATAAATAATTCATTAATTTTCTGAACTAACAGAAATTGGTAACCTATAAAAAACACCTTGTGAAATATTTATTGTATACTCACCAGTATCATTATAGGCATCAAAATTAAAAGTGCCTGATATAGTATTTTCTTCAGAATTATATTCTTCAATAGTAATTTCTCCATCACTTAGGTAAGCAATACTTGCAATTCCATCATAGGTCGTTGAATAATACGTAGTATCTTGATAAATCGCAGTAGCAATTTCTAAATTTCCAAAATTATGTGTTCCAACCTCTAATGAAGGCATGTACATTGATAAAGTTCCTGAAAGGCTACTTCCAGTAATTATTGCACCACTAGCATCTGTTGTTATTGAGAATAAACTTGCTTCCCAAAACTGATCTCCATTTACATGAGCCTGAAAAGCAGGTATTCTAAATTCAACCGTAGATTCACAATTATTGAATAATAAAAAGACTACTAATAAATATTGAATTTTATTCATATAGAAAATAATTAACCTTATAAATGTAAAACAAAAAAATAAAACATTTAGTTAAGAATTAGAAAATTATCTTATATTTGCCCACTCATTAATAACCGGGGTCGAGAACCTCAAAAATTAATTAATTATGTCTGTAAAAATAAGACTTCAAAGACACGGTAAAAAAGGTAAACCTTATTACTGGATTGTTGCCGCTGATTTAAGATCAAAAAGAGATGGTAAGTATTTAGAAAAACTAGGATTTTATAATCCTAATACTAATCCTGCTACCATTGAAATTGATATAGAGAAATCCATAGAATGGCTTAAAAATGGCGCACAACCTACTAAAACAGCAAGAAATATTCTTTCATATAAAGGAATAATGCTTAAATATCATCTATTGGGAGGTGTAGCAAAAGGTGCATTTACTGAAGAAGAAGCTGAAAAGAGATTCAATGCATGGATAGAAGAAAAAACAAAGCAAATAGATGATAAAAAAGGAGAATTGAGCAAAGAAGATGAAGAAAGAAAAACTAAAGCATTAGAAAATGAAAAGTTAGCTAATGAAGTAAGAATTAAAGCTCAAAAAGAAGCAACTGCCGAAGCCGCTGCTGCTGAAGAAGCACCTGCTGAAGAGGCTGCTGAAGAAGAAGCACCTGCTAAAGAAGAGGCTGCTGAAGAAGAAGCACCTGCTAAAGAAGAGGCTGCTGAAGAAGCACCTGCTAAAGAAGAGGCTGCTGAAGAAGCACCTGCTAAAGAAGAGGCTGCTGAAGAAGAAGCACCTGCTAAAGAAGAGGCTGCTGAAGAAGAAAATACTACTAAGGAAGAATAGATTATTCTACAAATTTTATAAATTTAATCCTATTAATTCATTATTATAGCTAAAAAGCTATGGACATAAAGGACTATTTTTATCTAGGGAAAATCACAAAAAAATACAGCTTTAAAGGTGAGGTTATACTAAATCTAGACACTGATGATCCTCAGGAATATCAAAATCTAAAATCAGTATTTATACTAATAAATGGGAAACTAATTTCCTTTTTTATTGAAAAATCTTCATACCAAAAAAAATCAATGTTAAGGGTAAAATTTGAAGGCATTAACTCCGAAGAAGATGTTTTATCTTTATTAAATAAAGAAATATATTTACCCCTAGATTTACTTCCTAATTTGGATGGGAAAAAATTTTATTACCATGAAATTATTGGATATGAGGTTATAGATTCAAATTATGGCCCTATAGGCTTAATTGAAAGAGTGAATGACAAGCCTACGCAAAGTATATTTGTGATTAAATATAAAGAAAGACAAATTTTAATTCCTATTAATGAAGAAATTATTAAAGAAATCGATAGAAAAAATAAAAGTATATATATTTCTGCTCCAAATGGACTTATTGATTTATATTTAGAGTAATGAGCAACAAAATTTTCATAGATTCTGATATTGCAAAAGCTGAAACATTGCCTGCATCATTTTATAAAAATTCTGAAACTTTTGAAATACTAAAAGAAAAATTATTTTTAAAATCATGGCAATGGATTGGTGATCAAAGTATTATTGAAAAAAATTCTGCATACCCATTAACTATTTTAGACAACTATCTTACTGAGCCTGTTTTATTGACAAGATCAAATGGAGATAAAATCAATTGTGTAAGTAATGTATGTTCTCACAGAGGAAATATATTAATTGATGAGCCTTGCAAAACAAAAAAAATAGTTTGTAAATATCATGGGAGAAGATTTAATAATGAAGGTAAATTTGAATATATGCCTGAGTTTGATAAAACAATAGGGTTTCCAAGAGAGTGTGATAACCTTCATAATTTTCCTTTAATAAACTGGTATGGATTACTGTTTGTTGGCTTGAATCCATCATTTGATTTAATCAATGTGTTAAATAAAATTGAGGATAGAGTTGGGTTCCTTCCTCTTAACAAATTATGTATTAAAGAATCTCTGTCAAAAAATTATGAAATAAACGCACATTGGGCTTTATATTGTGATAATTATCTTGAAGGATTCCATGTCCCTTTTGTTCATAAAGATCTTGATCAAGTTTTAGATTATGAAAACTATGATGCAGAGATCTATGATTACTTTAATCTACAAGTTGGTTATGCATCTAGCGAGGATGATTGTTTTATTTTTCCTAAAGGTCATATTGATAGTGGCAAGAAAATAGCGGCTTACTATTATTGGGTTTTTCCAAATTTAATGTTAAATGTTTATCCTTGGGGGATATCTGTTAATTTAGTTAAACCCCAGAAGATGTCTCACACAAAAATTATTTTTAGATCATATGTATTTGATGAATCTAAATTAAATTTAGGAGCTAGTAGAAATTTAGATAAAGTTGAGATGGAAGATGAATATGTTGTTCAAAATGTTCAAAAAGGAATAAGTTCGTCATTTTATAATACAGGGAGATTTTCTCCAAGTAAAGAAAAAGGAGTTCATCATTTTCATAATTTAATTTCTACTTTTATTAACAAACAATAAAAAAAGCATCAATAATTTATTCTAAAAAAAACTTAAACTTAAATAAGCATTAACTAAATTTGCATTGCATAATTTTTGTAAAATGAAACAAGATCTTTTTCAAGCTCCAGACTATTATAATCTTGATGAATTATTAACTGAGGAACACAAATTAATAAGAAACTCTGCTCGTGATTGGGTGAAAAAATCTGTTTCACCTATAATTGAAGAATACGCACAAAAAGCAAAATTTCCAAATCAACTTATCAAAGGTCTGGCTGATATAGGTGCCTTTGGACCTTATATCCCTGAAGAATATGGTGGTGCAGGGCTTGATCATATCTCATATGGTTTGTTAATGCAAGAAATAGAAAGAGGAGACTCAGGAATTAGATCAACAGCTTCAGTTCAATCATCCCTTGTTATGTTTCCAATATGGAAATATGGTAGTGAAGATCAAAAGAAAAAATACCTTCCAAAATTAGCATCAGGAGAATTTATGGGTTGTTTTGGCTTAACTGAGCCTGATCATGGATCAAATCCTAGTGGCATGATTACAAACTTTAAAGATATGGGAGATCACTTTTTATTAAATGGTGCTAAACTTTGGATTTCAAACTCTCCTTTTGCAGATATAGCAATAGTATGGGCAAAAAATGAAGATGGAAGAATTCATGGATTAATTGTTGAAAGAGGTATGGAAGGATTTAGTACTCCTGAGACTCATAACAAATGGTCTTTAAGAGCAAGTGCTACAGGAGAATTAATATTCAATGATGTTAAAGTTCCTAAAGAAAATTTGCTTCCTGATAAATCTGGACTAAGTGCTCCTTTAGGATGTTTAGATTCCGCCAGATATGGAATCTCGTGGGGTGTAATTGGTGCTGCCATGGATTGCTATGATACAGCTCTTAGATATAGTAAAGAGAGAATTCAGTTTGGTAAACCAATTGCGGGATTCCAATTACAACAGAAAAAATTATCTGAAATGATAACTGAAATTACTAAAGCACAACTTTTAGCATGGAGACTTGGTATGTTAAAAAATGCAGATAAAGCAACTTCAGCACAAATATCTATGGCTAAAAGAAATAATGTTGAAATGGCTATTAAAATAGCAAGAGAATCAAGACAAATTTTAGGTGCAATGGGAATTATTGGGGATTATTCAATTATGAGACATATGATGAATCTTGAAAGTGTAATTACATATGAAGGCACTCATGATATTCATTTACTAATTACTGGGTTCGACATTACAGGATTAAATGCATTTAAATAATATATGAATGATTAAAAAAATAAAAACTAAGGCTACACTCAAAAAAAGAATTGAATTAGCAGATACTGCTCAAGATAAAACAACTAATCAAAAAAAATCTTGGAGTCAAAAAAGAGTAGATATGGAGGCGGATATAAATGAAGAAACATACTCGTCCGAATTTATAGATTTTATATTCAAAATTTAATCTATTGATCTTCTAACAGGAGGTTGAGCTTTTTTTATTGATCCATCAAAACCACTCACTCCCGAAACTGTTGTATATTGTAAAACAAGCTTTTTATCTGGATTAATTATTTTATACGCTGAATGACACATCATAGCAGCTTCATGAAATCCACATAAAATTAATTTTAATTTCCCAGGATAAGTGTTTATATCACCTATTGCAAATATTCCAGGAACGTTAGTCTGATAATTTAAAGTGTTATCTACTTTTATTGATTTTTTTTCTATTTCTAAACCCCAATCATTTATTGGTCCTAGTTTTGGAGTTAATCCGAAAAGTGGAATAAAATAATCTACATTCAGTGTTATGTTTTCTGAATTTTCAATTTTAATTTCAACACTTTTTAACTTATCATCTCCCATTAGAGAAACAACTTCTGCAGGAGTTATAAGCTTAATTTTATTCTTATTTTTTAGTTCCTGAACTTTTTCTACTGAATCTAAAGTGCCTCTGAATTCATTTCTTCTATGAATTAAGGTAACATTAGATGCAATATTAGCCAATTCTATTGTCCAATCTAAAGCTGAATCTCCACCTCCAGCAATAAGTACATTTTTATTTTTATATAGGCTTGGATCTTTAATAAAATAGGAAATACCTTTTTCTTCATAAGATTCTATATTATTAATAATTGGTTTTCTTGGCTGAAAACCTCCTAATCCTCCAGCAATAGCAACTACTGGAGCTTGATGGGTAGTCCCTTTGTCAGTAACAACTGTAAACAGTCCTTTTGAATTTTTGCTTATTTTTTCTGCTCTTTCTCCCAATGTGAATCCTGGTTGAAATTGACTGCATTGATCTAATAAATTTTTAACTAAATCAGCAGCTAAAATTTCAGGATGTCCAGGAATATCATATATAGGTTTTTTTGGATAAAGCTCAGAACATTGACCTCCTGGAGCTGGAAGTATATCTATCAAATGGCATTTTAATTTTAAAAGTCCAGCCTCAAAAACTGCAAATAAACCTGCCGGACCTGCGCCAATAATTATTATATCAGTTTTAATCATTAATCAAATATTAATACCCAATGTTTATTACATTTTCTATTTCTGGAGCATGTTTTTTTATTGTCATCTCAACGCCAGATTTTAAAGTCATCTGATTAACAGAACAAGTAATGCAATTTCCTTCAAGCCTAACCTTTACTGTTTTTTTCTTAATTTCTATCAATGAAATATCTCCGCCGTCATTTTCTAAAAAAGGTCTAATCTCATCCAAAGCTGTTTCAATCCTGTCTTTTAAATTAGATTTTCTCATATTTATTTTTTTACAGTAGGACAGCCTGCCATAGTAGTTATTTTTAAAGACTCTGATGGTGGCAAATTTTTATTTCTTTTTACAAGTTCTGAAACCATATTTCTAGTAATATCTTCTATTAAATCTGATATTACTGATTCCTTTTGTAAAGAAGCCGGATGTCCATAGTCGGAAGCTTCTCTAATACTCTGAATTATAGGCAGCTCTCCTAAATATGGTACATCTAAATCAATTGCTAGATTTTTTGCTCCATCCTTTCCAAAGATATAATATTTATTCTTTGGTAATTCCTCAGGTGTAAAATAAGACATGTTTTCAATAATGCCCAAAACAGGAACATTAATGTTTTTTTGGTTAAACAGAGCAACCCCTTTTCTTGCATCTGACAAAGCAATATTTTGAGGTGTGCTAACAATTACTGAACCTGTTACAGGTAAAGCTTGTAATATACTTAGATGAATGTCTCCTGTGCCAGGAGGTAAATCAATTAGTAAAAAATCTAAGTTTCCCCAAGCTGCATCAAAAATCATTTGATTTAATGCTTTTGCTGCCATTGGTCCTCTCCAAATTACTGCTTGATCACTTTTTGTAAAAAATCCAATAGATAAAATTTTAATCCCATAACTCTCAACTGGACTCATTTTATTTTTTCCATCAATAGTAACTGAAAGTGGTCTTGAATTCTCAACATCAAACATAATTGGAATTGATGGACCATATATGTCGGCATCTAAAATGCCAACTGAAAATCCCATACTATTTAAAGAAACTGCAATATTAGATGTAACTGTTGATTTCCCCACTCCGCCTTTACCTGAAGCTATTGCAATTATATTATTTATTCCAGGGATCGGCTTCCCCTTAATTTGATTTGAATCATTTACTAACTTTTCAATTTTGGTGTTTATTTTAAGATTTATTTTTTCTCCAAATTTTTGACTAATTAGCCCTGTAATTGAAGATTCTATTTTTTTTCTAGCCTGAAGTGTTGGATTATTAATACTTATATCAATAATAACATCTTTATCAAAAATTACAACATTTGTTATTGTAAAATTTCTGAATTTAGAATCCTCGAATAATGAAATAATATTTTCTTTTGATAGCTTCAAATGTTCTTTTATTAATACAAATATAATACGATTTCTTCATTTAATTCTTGATTGAAGGATTCCATAGAACATTATTAAAATTTTCGATTTTATTATCTATTATAATTATTCCTTCATTCTCCAACAATTCCTGCATAAGTGAAGAACCAAAAAAATGATGTCTTCCAGTTAAAAGTCCATTACGATTAACAACCCTATGGGCTGGAATATCTGGGAATTTATGAGATGAATTCATTGCATAACCAACCATTCTTGCGCTTTTAGGTGTACCCAAACATCTTGCAATTAATCCATATGTTGTGACCTTTCCGTATGGAATTTTTTTTACAATAGTATAAACCTTGTCAAAAAAAGATTCTTTTCTAGAATTCATTTGCTTAGCTATTATATCTAAATTTTAAATAGGTTATTGGCTTACTCTCACTTAAATATAAGCTCTCATAATATGTTTGAATTGTAGTTGCTTCTATAGGAGCTCCAGAACGATTATATATATCATGGTTGGAATATATAATCTCATGTCCCAGCCCCTGAATTAGTCCAATTAAATAGCCATGTAAAAATTTACTATCCGTCTTTAAATTTATTATTCCGTTTTTAATTAAAAGATTTTTATATCTATTTAAAAAATCTATGTTAACTAGTCTATGTTTGTTTCTCTTATATTTAATTTGTGGATCTGGAAAAGTTATCCATATCTCACTAATTTCATTCATTGAAAAAATATTTTCTATCAACTCAATTTGAGACCTAACAAAAAGTACATTATTAATTTTCTCAGATAAAGAAGTTTTAGCTCCCTTCCAAATTCTATCACCTTTTATGTCTATTCCAATAAAATTTTTTTCAGGGAACATTTTTGCTAAACCTACTGAATATTCGCCTTTTCCACAACCAAGTTCAACAACAATAGGATTGCTGTTTTTAAAAGCTAACCTGTTCCAATTTCCTTTAAGATTAAACTTGTCATTAAGCAAATCTTCTCTTGAGGGTTGGTATACATTTTTAAACCCCTCATTTTCTTTAAATCTTTTTAATTTATTTTTACTACCCAATTATTATTTTGATTTTTAATATAAAGGTTTAGATTATAAAACTTTGAATTTTATAAAGATTTTTGCAAAGTAAATGAAAACTCACTTCCAACACCAGGCTTAGAATTTATATATATGTTTTCATTATGAGCATCAATAATATGTTTAACAATTGCAAGGCCAAGCCCTGAACCTCCATGCTTTCGACTCCTACTTATATCTACCCTATAGAATCTCTCAAATAATCTAGGAAAATGTTTCTTAGAAATTCCTTCTCCATTGTCTGTTACCCTTACAATCAATTTTTCTTTAGTCAAATCATTAATGCTAACTTCAGTAGTTCCTTTATCCCTTCCGTAATTAATAGAATTGACTAACAGATTAGTAAGAACTTGCCCAATTCTTTCTTTATCAGCAGAAACTAAGATTTCATTATTATATTTTTTATCAAAAACTAATTTTATATTTCTTTTAGATGACTTAATCTCGAGATGATCAAAAATATTGAAAATTAAATCAATCATATTAAAACTAGAAATATTTAAATTCATCGTGGAAGATTCTAATTGAGTAATTAGATCCAAATCCTTTATTATATAAGATAATCGTTCAACACTATTATCAGTTCGTTTTAAATATTTATTTAAAAGCTCTTTATCATCCATTGCTCCATCTAATAAATTTGAAATATATCCTTGAATTGTAAAGATTGGTGTTTTAAGTTCGTGTGCAACATTTCCAATAAATTCCTTTCTATATTGTTCTTTTAACTTTAATGCCTCTATTTCTATTTTTTTATTTTTTGCAAACTCTTCAATATTTTTCATCAATGAGTCCATGTCTGTAGAAATAGAAGATTTATTAATTTGTGTTGAATCTAACATATCTAAATCCTGATATAATTCCTTAAATCTCTTAAACAAAAAACCTTGAATTCTATATTGAATTATAATAAAAGAGATTATAAAAATCAATATAGAAATAATTAAACTTTTAGATGTATAACCATAAAATAATAAGAGAATGAAATAATTGCCTATAGCTATTAAACTAGCAGAAATCAAAGCAAATTGATAAGGGTTTTTTTGAGTGTTTTTTATCGGCATTAAATAGCAAATTTATACCCAACGCCTTTAACAGTTTTAAAAAAAGTATGTTCTATTTTTTCTCTAAGTTTTCTAATATGAACATCAATAGTCCTGTCTCCCACTACAACATCCTTGCCCCACACTGATTCAAGGATATAGTCTCTTTTAAATACTTTCCCTGGCTTGGATGCTAACAAATATAACAATTCAAATTCCTTTCTTGGTAAATTTATTTCTTTTCCTTCATGAGATACCTTATAGCTAGACCTGTCAATAATTAAATTTCCAATTTCTATAATTTCAGCTTGATCTATTGTTATTCTTCTAAGCAGTGATTTAACTTTGCTTAATAATATTTTTGGTTTTATAGGTTTTGTAATATAATCATCAGCGCCAGCATTAAACCCTGCTATTTTACTGTAATCTTCACCTCGAGCAGATAAAAAAGTAATTAGTGTATGTTTTATTTTTTGTGTATTTCTTATTATTTCACAAGCTTCAATACCATCCATTTCAGGCATCATTACATCTAAAATAATTAAATGTGGCTCAATTTTTTCAGTCTGTTTTACGGCTTCAATTCCATTTTTTGCAGTATATACATTGTAGCCAGCATTTTTTAGAGAATAAGAGATTATTTCTAAAATATCTGGCTCATCATCAACAAGCAAAATTTTAATATCTTCTGGATTCAATGACTTTTATTATTAATTATAAATATACCAACTTATAAGATTAGATCTAAATAATAAAGAGCATTAAATTAATAATGCTCTTTATTATTTATATTTAACAAGTGATTGATTCAAATAAAATCTTAAACATTTCATCTTCTCAGGAGTTTGAGAAATACTCAATTAAAATTTTTAATTATCAATTTGAAAAGAATACTATTTATAGAGAATTCTGCAGATTGACAGGAAAAAATCCAAGTAACATTAGATCTTCTTTTGAAATTCCATTTTTACCTATTCAGTTTTTTAAAACCCATAAAATAATTTCTTCAAATCAACCAATCAAAAAGACATTTTATAGCAGTGGTAGTACAAAAAATAATTTGAGCAAACACCACATTATAGATTTAAAACTTTATGAAGATTGTTTTCTTAAAATATTTATGAATTTCTATGGGTCTCCATCCCAATATAACATAATAGCTCTATTGCCTACATACCTTGAGAATAAGAATTCATCACTTATCTATATGGTAAATAAGCTAATTGAAAAATCAGAAAATAAACATAGCGAATTCTATCTTGACAATTATAAAAAATTAAAAGAAAAGCTACTTTATCTAGAAGAAGGGGATAAAAAAACTATTCTTTTTGGAGTTTCATATGCACTTTTAAATTTAATTGACTTCTATAAATTTAAATTAAAGAAAACGATAATAATAGAAACCGGTGGCATGAAAGGTAAAAGAAAGGAATTAATTAAAAGTGAGTTACATCAAATGCTAAAAATTGGTTTTGGGGTTAAAAATATTAATAGCGAATATGGAATGACTGAATTAATATCTCAAGCCTATTCAATACATAATGAAAAATTTAAATCACCTCCATGGATGAAAATTTATATAAGGGAATCAGAAGATCCAATGAATATTAAAACCGATAATAAAAGTGGAGGAATAAATATAATTGATTTAGCCAATTACAATTCTTGTTCATTTATAGCAACAGATGATCTTGGTAGATTAGATAAAAATGGAAATTTTGAGATTCTTGGAAGATTGGATAATTCTGATCAAAGAGGATGTAATCTGCTAATTGATTAAATCTATACTGCTTTAATTATATAAGTATTTCTCTTGCCCTTGTTTAATATTATGTATTTATTGCTTATTAAATCCTTTTTATCAATTATATAATCCTCATTGACTTTAATCTTATTGACTGAAATTGAATTTTCTCTTAAAGCTCTCCTAGCTTCTGAATTAGATTGAAGAAAATTTGTAGAATCTGATAAAGCTGAGATCATATTTAAACCTTTGTTAATTATAGATAATTCTATTTCATATTGTGGAACGCCTTCAAATATTTCAAGAAAAATTGATTCATCTATAGCCTCAATATCTTCCTTAAAATTATTACTGAATAATATATTTGAAGCCTTTAGAGCATTCTCATATGCCTCATCAGAATGTACAATCGAAGTAATTCCTTTAGAAAGAGCTTTCTGAAGAATTCTTAAATGTGGGGTCTTTTTATGTTCTGAGGTTAATTTCTTTATTTCTTCTTCAATCAAGAATGTAAATATTTTTATATACTTTTCAGCATCTTCATCTGATGTGTTCAACCAATATTGATAAAATTTAAAAACAGAAGTTTTTTTGGGATCTAGCCAAATATTCCCTTCTTGTGTTTTACCAAACTTACTGCCATCAGATTTTATAATTAATGGACAAGTTAAGGCATAACCTTTTCCATTCTCAATTCTTCTTATTAGCTCAGTGCCGCTAGTAATATTTCCCCATTGATCACTTCCGCCCATTTGAATAGAGCAATCAAAATTCTTGTGCAAATAAAGAAAATCATATCCTTGGACCAACTGATATGAAAACTCAGTGAAGCTCATTCCTTCAGATTCATTATTAGAAATTCTATTTTTCACAGAATCTTTTGACATCATATAATTAACCGTCATATGCTTTCCTACATCACGAATAAAGTCTAAGAATGTTAATCCTTTCATCCATTCTAAATTATTTAATAATAATGCTGGATTATCTTTTGACTCATCAAAGTCTAAAAAATGAGCCAACTGATCTTTAATTTGCTTTTGATTAGTTTTTAAGGTTACTTCATCAAGTAAATTTCTTTCTGATGATTTGCCAGAAGGATCTCCAATCATACCTGTCGCACCCCCTACTAATGCAATTGGACGATGACCAGATCTTTGAAAATGTGCTAATAACATTATTGGAACTAAGTGTCCTATATGTAATGAATTTGAGGTAGGATCAAAACCAATATAAGCAGATCTCATGTTCTTTTTCAGGAAATCTTCAAAACCAGGCATGATATCATGAATCATGCCCCTCCATTTAACTTCATCAATAAAATTATTTGATTTCATTTTATTAAATATAATCAAAGGTAATTGATTAATTATTTTTTTTCAAGGGCATCATTGATCTTTTCATTTTAATACTATCTATTGTCTTTGATTTTTCTCTCTTTACAATTTCTAAACTTCTTTTAGCTCTATCTTTTTTATAATTCTCTATGCTATCCATAATTATCTGTTTGTTTTCTTGAAGCTTTTCCTTAACTCGATTATAAATATCTAAATACTTATTTAAGTCATTTGAATAAAACTCGTTACTCAAAACAAACTGTAAACTATCAATATTGTATTTTTCAAAAATATATTTTTCTGGAATTACCCCATTATTCTCTAGAATTCTTCTATTAACCCCCTTAGAAACACTCATTAAAGTCATTTCGTAAATAACATCAACCATTTTTTCTTCAGATATTAAGTTATCTAGCATAGGTATTTTCTGAATATTTTCATTACAACCAAATAAAATAACAATTATAAATAATATTTTTTTCATCTATCAAAAGTTAATTTTTTACCTAATTTTTTGTCAAATATCTTGTCATTATTATAAACTATATTTCCATTAACTATTGTATGAGATATTCTAGACTTAAATGTGTTTCCTTCAAAAGGAGACCATCCGCATTTGTATAAAATGTTGTCCTTGTTAACAGTCCATGGATTATTTAGATTGAAAATAACTATATCTGCATAATATCCTTCTTTAATAAAGCCTCTTTTTTCTATTTCATATAAAATAGCAGGATTATGACACATTTTTTGTACAATTTTTTCCAATTTTATTTTATTGTTATGATACCCCTCTAACATCGCAACAAGAGAGTGTTGTACTAAAGGACCTCCAGATGGACAATTAACATAATCATTACTTTTTTCTTCATATGTATGTGGTGCATGATCTGTTGCAATAATATCTATTCTATCATCATTTAAGGCTTTCCACAAGCCATCTTGATCAACTAAAGATTTAATAGAAGGGTTCCATTTGATTCTACTCCCATATTTTTCATAATCATCCTCACTGAAAGTTAAATGGTGAATACATACTTCAGCTGTTATTTTTTTATCCTTTAAATCAATAGAATTTGAAAATAAATCAGTTTCTTTTTTAGTTGAAAGATGGAACACATGCAATCTAGCTCCTGTTTTTTTAGCCAAATCAATTGCCATAGATGAAGAAATATAGCAAGCCTCCTCATTTCTAATTTTTGAATGAAATTTTATTGGAATTTTTTTTCCATATATATCAGTATATAGTTTAAGATTTGCTCTTATTGTATTTTCATCCTCGCAATGAACAGCAATTGGCAAATTACATTTTAAAAATATTTCCTCCAATGATTCAAGATTATCTACAAGCATATTCCCAGTAGATGATCCTAGAAATATTTTTAATGCCGGGACTTCCTTAAGGTCTAATTTTAATATTTCATTAATATTGTCATTAGTTCCTCCAAACATAAAAGAATAATTTGCTATTGATTTTTTTGATGCAATCGTGAATTTCTCTTTTAATTTATCTTTTGTTATTGTTTGGGGTATTGTATTAGGCATTTCTAAAAATGAAGTTACTCCTCCTGCAACTGCTGCTCTAGATTCCGTGTAAATATCACCCTTATGTGTTAGCCCAGGCTCCCTAAAATGAACCTGATCATCTATTAATCCAGGGATAACATAGTTTCCCTCAGCATCTATAGTTATAGTATCTGATAATTTTGGGCTAATGGAAGGAGATATTTCCTTAATTATTTCATCTTCAATATATATATCTGACTGATATATTTTACCTTCATTAATTATTCTTCCATTTTTGATTAATATACTATTCATAATATTAAAAATCTGTAGAGAAAAAACTTTTAATTCTCATAAAAACAACTCCAAAAACTGCCTCACTAATTATAGAAGCGTTTAGCTTAGATTTACCATATTTTCTGTCTGTAAATATTATTGGAATCTCAAGAATTTTAAATTTATTTAGATAAGATTTATATTTCATTTCAATTTGAAAAGCATATCCAATAAATTTAACCATATCTAAATTAATTTTCTCAATTACATTCCTTTTATAACATATAAATCCAGAAGTTGGATCTTTGACGTTCATTCCTGTTAAAAACCTAACATAGTATGAAGCAAATAAGGATAACATTATTCTTCCTATAGGCCAATTTACAACATTAATTCCTTCCTTATATCTAGACCCAATACATATATCTGCTACCCCTTCTTTGCACTTATTATAAAGAATTTTAATATCACGAGGGTCGTGAGAAAAATCAGCATCCATTTCAAAAATAAAATTATAATCTTTTTCTATAGCCCATTTAAATCCATGGATGTAAGCTGGCCCTAATCCAGATTTATTTTTTCTAATTTGAAGATATAATTGTTCCTTATATATGGTTTGAAGCTCAATTACTTTGGATGATGTTTGATCAGGCGAGCTGTCATCAACTACAAGAATATTTATGTCATTATACAGGTCAAATATCGATTTAATGATTTTATCAATGTTTTCTTTCTCATTATAAGTTGGTATTATGATCAATACATCATTCATTTATTTTATCTTTTAAACAAAAATATAATATTTGTACGATAAAGTTTATAGTTTATTATCTATAATTTAGCTATTATGATAAGAGATATATTATTAAAAGATGCATTTACAATCATTATATTATCTCTTATGATTATAATTACATTTATAAAGCTCAATTACGAGCAAAAATTCAATTATCTAATTAAAATATTTTGGAATAGATCTTACTTAAAAAAATATAAGAAAGAAAAAATCATATATAATGGATTTGATTATTTTCTTCAAATTAACTTTGTTGTTTCAATTAGCCTTTTTGTATATACGTTTCAGTTGTTATCCAATAATCATTCATTATCATTTGATTTAATCAAATTAATAAATATAGTTGTGATTATAATAACTTTTTTAATGTTAAAAAATTTATCTGAACTTGTAGTCTCATGGGTTTTTAACATTAGCTGGGCAATTAAACCATATTTAAATGAAAAAATTAATTATAATAACCTAATTGGATTAATTATTCTCCCAATTAATATTCTAATAATATTTTTTTTTAACCCAAGTATTAACATTCTATTTATCTTCATTTCTATCATATTGTTCCTAAAATTAACTAGTTATATAAATTCATTCATATTACATCAAAAAACAATCAAAAAAAGCTGGTTTTATTTTATTTTGTATCTTTGCACACTCGAAATTATACCTTATCTATTATTGTATGATTTTTTCCTTTCTATATAGGGAAGATGTTAAATGTTAAAAGATGACAAAGATAAAAACAATTTTAGTTTCACAACCTAAACCAACATTGGTGAATTCACCATATTTTGAACTTCAGAAAAAAAGGAAATTAAAAATTAACTTTGTTCCCTTTATTCATGTTAAAGGAGCAACTCTTAAAGAAATCAGATTACAAAAAATTGATTTATCTAAATTTTCATCTATAATATTAACAAGCAGATACGCAGTTGATCACTATTTTAGAGTATGTGATAGAATGAGGTTTAAAGTTCCTGATTCTATGAAATATTTTTGTCAATCAGAAGCTGTAGCATTTTACCTTCAAAAATATGTTGTTTATAGGAAAAGGAAAATATATGTTGGTGAAAGAAGTTTTAAAGAACTATGCCCTATAATATCAAAGCATAAAAATGAAAATTTTTTACTACCTACAACAGATAAACTAAAACCTGAAGTCCCTGAACTTCTTAATAATCTTGATATAAAATGGAAAAAATGTGTATTTTATAAAACAGTAATAAGCGATCTAACTGAATTAACAAATGTTACATATGATGTTTTAGTTTTCTTTAGTCCATCAGGAATTGAATCTCTATTTCAAAACTTTCCAAAATTTGAACAAAATGGAACAAAAATTGCAGTTTTTGGTTCAATAACAAAAAAAGCTGTGGAAGAGAAAGGTCTTAATGTAGATATCTATGCTCCTTCTCCAAAATTTCCTTCTATGACAATGGCCTTAGATAATTATATTTTTAAATCAAATAAAAAATAGACTATTTAATGTTTGGAGCGCCATCTAAAATTGCTTTATCAGCAAATTCCTTAAATTTTTCAAAATTGTCGATAAAATAGTTGGACAACATATATGCCTTTTTATAATATTTTTCATCATTATTCCAGGTTTTCCTAGGGCTCAGAATATCAGAAGGAACATTTGGACATTCTCTTGGCTGCTGAACATTAAAAACAGAATGAATATGATAATTGTTGTCATTTATTCTGTCTAATTCGCCATCCATTGCGGCATTGATCATTCCTCTTGTATATTTTAATTTCATTCTTCTTCCTACACCGTATGGTCCTCCAGTCCATCCAGTATTCACTAGCCAAACATTAACATTTGACTTCTCCATTTTATTTATTAGCATTTTTGCATAAACCGTTGGGTGTAATGGCATAAAAGGAGCACCAAAACATGCAGAAAATGATGGTTCAGGCTCATTAATACCTGCTTCTGTTCCTGCGACTTTTGATGTATATCCAGAAATGAAGTGATATGCAGACTGAGCAGGATTTAATTTTGATATTGGAGGTAAAACTCCAAAAGCATCTGCTGTTAAGAAAAAGATATTTTTAGGGTTTTCTCCTTGTGAAGGTGTCATTATATTTTCAATAAAATGTATTGGATAACTAACCCTTGTGTTTTGAGTTATTGATTTGTTACTATAATCAACAGCACCCATGTCATCTATAATTACATTTTCTAGCAAAGCTCCAGGTCTGATTGCATTATAGATTTCAGGCTCTTTATCTTTAGATAGATTTATAACCTTGGCATAACATCCTCCTTCAAAATTAAAAATTTTGTTTTTCGAATTCCATCCATGCTCATCATCTCCAATAAGTTTTCTACTACTATCTGTAGATAAGGTTGTTTTCCCTGTTCCAGACAAGCCAAAGAAAATAGATGTATCACCATTACTTCCAGTATTTGCACTACAATGCATAGGCAATACATTTTTATAAACAGGTAAAGTAAAATTTAAAACCGAAAAAATTCCTTTTTTTATTTCCCCAGTATATCCTGTTCCTCCTATTATTATAATTTGTTTAGAAAAATTAATTATTGAAAAATTCTTATCTTTTACTTTATCATACTTTGGATCTGCAAAGAAATTTGGAGCACTGATGACTGTCCAATCAGGATTAAAATCTTCCACTGAATCTCTGTCCAATCTAAGAAACATATTATGTACAAAGATATCACTCCAAGGAATTTCACAAATAGTTCTTATATTAATTTTACATTCACTATTTGCACATGCAGAAGCGTCTCTTACGTATAACTCTTTATTTGATAGATACTTTGTTATTTTGTTATATAAATTTTCAAATGAAGTTTGATCTATTGGAATATTTATGTCTCCCCACCATACCTTATTTTCAGTGATATTATCTTTAACGATATATCTATCCTTTGGGGCTCTTCCTGTAAATCTTCCTGTATTTACTGAAAGAACTCCATCATTAGTAAGTTGTCCTAAATTGCTTGAAACTGATATCTTAGTGAGATCAGATACTGAAAGATTATAATTTATTTTTGATTTAAATATTCCATAAATATCTAAGGAGATTTTTCTTAAGATATTTGAATTGTCATTCATAAAAATAACTTTTGTAATTATGTAAATGGTTGGTAAATTTAATCTAAAATTATTAATTAATAAAATTTTATTTTAGTAATATTACTTAATATTTTATTTAAAATAGATGAGAAATATTTTGATCATTGGAGCGGGAAAATCTACTCCTTATATAGTAAAATATTTAATGGCTAAATCTTCAGACGAAAATTTATTTTTAACTATTGGGGATTTGAATTTAAATAATGCAAAAAAATTATCAACTAGCCACACAAATTTTAGAGCTATTAAATTTGATATTTTAAATAGAAAAAATAGTAGTGAACAAATTTCCAAATCTGATATCGTAATTTCTATGCTACCTGCCAGATTTCATGTTCTAGTTGCAAAGGAATGTTTAAAATATAAAAAAAGTCTTTTAACAGCATCCTACATTAGCGATGAAATGAATGAACTAGATAAGGAGGTTAAAAGTAATGGGATAATATTTATGAATGAGATTGGTCTTGATCCTGGAATTGATCATATGAGTGCTATGAAAATAATTGATCAGATTAAAGATGATGGCAGTGAGTTAGTTATGTTTAAGTCATATACGGGCGGATTAATTGCTCCTGAAAGTGATAATAACTTATGGAATTACAAGTTTACATGGAATCCTAGGAATGTGGTTTTAGCAGGTCAGGGAGGTGATGCTAAATTCATTGAAAAAAATAAATATAAGCAAATTCCATATAATGAGCTTTTTAAAAATACAGAACCATTAGAGATTGATAAATATGGCGATTTTGAAGCTTATGCTAATAGAGATTCATTAAAATATCAAAATATTTATAAATTAAATAATATTGAAACCTTATTCAGAGGAACAATCAGAAGGGCTGGATTTTGTAATGCTTGGGATGTCTTTGTAAGTCTTGGGATGACTGATGATAGCTACAAAATTAAAAACTCACATATGATGAGTTATAGAGAGTATGTTAATTATTTCCTTTCATCAAATTTAAATGAGTCAATTGAATCAAAAATCAAGAAAAAATTAGAGATTGATGAAAAAAATGTGATATGGGATAAATTGCTAGAATTAGATATTTTTAATAGTGCAAAACAAATTTCTCTCAAAAATGCAACACCAGCCCAAATACTTGAATATATCTTATTACAAAACTGGCAATTAGAAAAAAATGACAAAGACATGGTTGTTATGTATCATAAGTTTGGTTACAAAAAAAATAAAAAATTATATCAAATAGATTCAACTATGGTTAGCATAGGAGAGGATGAAACATATACTGCAATGGCTAAAACAGTTGGGTTACCACTTGCTATAGCTGCTATAGCTATCCTGAATAAAAAAATAAAATCTATTGGGGTTCAATTACCTACTTCTAAAGAAATTTACCTCCCAATTCTAAAAGAACTAGAAAAATATAATATTAAGTTTAAAGAAAAGCTTGTGCCATTTAAACTTTAAAAATTACTTAATAAATTTTTCTATTATCAAAGCTTAGTGCTCCAATCTTATTATTTAATCCTTTAATCCATGGGCCATTGTATATATCTTTAGTACCTATATATTCTTTATTGGGTAACCAAGTCACTGCAAAATATTTTTGATCACTTTTTAACTTGATAATAATTTGTTCATCTTTAGATTCAACACTATTTACAGCTCCGCTAATATAGGGCCTGTTCTTGTTTAAACTAAAAAAGAACTGATCCTTCATTAAATGTTTGGTTCCATTTAACTCATAAAACTTTTCTATTTGAACTGGTTGGTCAAAATTTAATGTTATTTCTTTTTTTCCACTGTAATATGCTTTTAATAATTGTGGAGGTGTAATAATTGATGCTTGTTTTTCCTCAAATAAATCGCGAGATACTAGCGGCAATATTCGATTAGCAAGCTCTTTATATCCCTCGAAAGAAAAGTGACAGCCATCATGTCCAGTAACGGCTGTAGTAGACATTATTTTCACATGATCATACTTTTTTGAAATTTGAGTTTGAATTTCACGAATTTCAGATTGAAAAGCATCGCCACATCCCGGATGTATCTGAAACAGATATATTTTCTCTAAACCTTTATATACACGTTTCCAGTCTTTATTTAATATATCAAAATTGTCGACATAAGATAAAGCACGTTCTTTATAAGTATCAGATTCACCTTGATGATAAAAAATAGCCTTAATACTATTCTTAAGACCTGCTTGATCAACTCTGTAAGCTAATCTTCCAAAACTAGTTTCTAAAGATATTTTTTCAGGATAGAGCATGTTTTCTTCAATAGTTGAAGAACCACTTCCTCCATTAATAATAGACACAGGTATTTGGTGTTTCTCAACTAATAATTTTGCTAATTCCATTCCCCAAACTCCTACACCATGAGAAATTTTAATAAACCAGCCACCATCATATCCTTTCTCCCAGGCCTCTCCTTTACAATTCTTGCAATTTCCAGTTGCTAAGCCCCATCTAATTTTTTTATCCTCATCAGAATATTTTTCGTAACCTGTCTTGACTCCAAAACTCCTAACAAAAGGACTCGAATAAATAGATTTATTACTACTAGCATGAGAATTAGATTGACCAGTAATTATATAGGCATCGCCACAAACTATATTATCTGCACTAAATAAAAGTTTTTTTTCGTTTTTTTTATCATCATACAATTCAAATCTATATTCAAACAACCCAGCATTAATAATATAAGAAAACTCAAACTTTTTATTTTCAATTTTAATAAACTTTGATTCATATAAAGCTTCATTCTTGTAAACTTTTAATTCAAGCTCATTGAGTTCGTTTTTTTCAGTTGTAATTCCAGAAAAAATAACAGATGCTTTATTATTTTTATCACGAGGATATAATTGATAATCTTCAGGTGATTTTTCAAAATTTAAATCCTGAGCATATGAAAAACTTATTATAAAAAGAAAGAAAATAGGTAAGGTAATTTTAAACTTCATGCACTAAATCACTAAATTAATAATTTTTCCAGGGACGATAATAATCCTTTTTGGCTTAACACCTTCTAACTTATTTAAAACATTATCATTAGTCATTATGATTTTCTCTATTTCTTTATTAGCAAGATCAAGAGATAATTCTAGTTTAAGCCTAACTTTTCCATTAATTGATATAGGATAAATTTTGCTTTCTTCTTTTAAATATTTCTTTTCAAAATTAGGAAAGGATTCCTTTATTATGGATTCTTGATTTCCAAGTAAACTCCATAATTCTTCTGTAATATGTGGCACATATGGAGATAGAATTATTAATAGCGGTGATAATATTTCACTACTAACACAATTTTGGTCAGTTAATTCATTAACTGCAATCATAAAATTTGAAACAGCTGTATTAAATGAGTATGATTCAATATCACTTTCAATTTTCTTAATTGTTTTATGAAGAGTTTTTAAATTGTCTAACTCTGGTTTTATGTTTTTTACTTTAATTCCCGATTCATCTACATATAGTTTCCATAATTTTTTTAAAAAATTATGGGTTCCAACTATACCTGATGTATTCCATGGTTTATATTGTTCTAAAGGTCCTAAAAACATTTCAAATAATCTTAAACTGTCAGCACCATAGTCCTCACATATTAAATCTGGATTTACAACATTATACCATCTCTTAGACATCTTTTCTGTTTTTCTCTCAACCATAAATACATTATTCTTAGAAACAAATTCAGCTTCCTCAAAAATTGGTTGCCATTTCTTTAGCCCTTCTATATCTAATTCATCAGAAAAATTGACCAAATTGACATCAACATGAATTTCTTCAACATCCTCGTTTTTTAATAAATCTTTTGAGATATATTTATTAGTCCCTGAGAGTCTATATATAATTGCGCTAGAGCCTAAAATCATTCCTTGATTTATTAATTTTTTAAATGGTTCATCAAATGGAATAATTTCCCTGTCATATAAAAATTTAGTCCAAAATCTTGAATATAGAAGATGTCCTGTTGCATGTTCATTGCCTCCAATATATAAATCTACATTTGACCAGTAATCTAAAGCTTCATTGCTGCATATTTTACTGGAATTCTTAGGATCAATATATCTTAAAAAATACCAGGAACTTCCAGCCCATCCTGGCATTGTATTTAATTCAATTGGAAAAATTATTTTGTTGTCTATTTTATTCTTAGAAACTATTTTATTTTCTTTTTCATCCCACGCCCAGTATTTTGCTCTGCCAAGAGGAGGATCTCCTGATTCTGTTGGCAGATATTTTTCAACATCTGGAAGTTTTATTGGTAAATATTTTTTTTCTATAATTTTTGGGACACCATTTACATAATATACAGGGAATGGTTCACCCCAATATCTTTGCCTAGAAAAAACTGCATCTCTCAATCTATAATTAATTTCTTTAGTGCCAGTTCCATCTTTTTCCAATCTAGAAATGATAGAATTTGTGGCATCATCAAAAGAAAGGCCGTCTAAGAATGAGCTATTTTGTAATTCAAAATTTTCTTTATCTACAAAAGCTTCATATGATATGTCTTTGTCCTTAAAAATATTAGGAATATTAATATCAAAATGCTTTGCAAAATTATAATCCCTTTGATCTCCACATGGAACAGACATTACTGCTCCGGTTCCATAACTCGCTAAAACATAGTCTCCGACCCATATTGGAATTTTCTTTTTTGTAAGAGGGTGTTCCGCGTAAGAACCAGTAAACACTCCTGTTATTTTTTTTACTTCAGAAATACGGTCTTTCTCACTTCTGTTAGATGCAAATTTTATATATTCTTGAACTTCAGCCCTGTTTTCATTAATACTGATTTTTAATGTAAGCTCATGTTCAGGTGACAACGTCATAAAACTAACTCCAAATATGGTGTCAGGTCTAGTAGTAAATACTTCTATAGAATTATCATGTCCAATAATATTAAAATTCATGGATACGCCAATTGATTTTCCAATCCAATTTCTTTGTGTCTCTTTTATTGAACTTGACCAATCAATTTTATCTAAATCATTTAATAGTCTATCTGCATAAGCACTAATTCTCATATTCCATTGTAACATTAATCTCTTTTCTATTTTAAAACCTCCTCTTTCAGATACACCATTTATAATTTCATCATTAGCCAACACAGTTCCCAATTCAGGACACCAATTAACTTCTGATTCAGCTAAATATGCAATTCTGTAATCTTGCAGTATATTTTCCTTATTTTCCTTACTAAAGTCACTCCACTGCTTTGAAGAAAATTTTAAAGTATTCTTAGTTGTTGAAGAGGTTAATTGTTGATTGCCAGATTTATTAAAAATCCTGATTAAATCATCAATTGGTCTTGCCTTATCTTGATTCTTATCATACCATGATTCAAATAGCTCAATAAAAATCAATTGAGTCCATTTATAATAGTCTGGATTACTAGTTCTGATTTCTCTTGACCAATCAAATGAAAAACCAATTTTATCTAGTTGATTTCTATAAGTATTTATATTTTTTTCAGTAGTTGTTTTTGGATGCTGGCCAGTTTGAATTGCGTATTGTTCTGCTGGTAATCCAAAACTATCATAACCTTGGGGATGTAGTACATTAAATCCCTTTAATTTTTTAAATCTAGAATAAATGTCAGAAGCTATATAACCCAGAGGATGGCCAACATGAAGACCTTCTCCGCTTGGATATGGGAACATATCCATTACATAATATTTTTTCTTATCTAAATCAATTTTAGTTTTATAAGTATTATTCTCTGTCCAATACTTTTGCCATTTTTTTTCTATTGATTTAAAGTTATACTTCATTTAGTTTATCCTACTGATATTAAACAAATTTACATTTTCTTATAAGAAAATCTTTTTAAATAGTTGATTTGTTCATTATTTTTACTCAAAACTAATTGACAAGCATGGATAACCAATTCGAAGAATTTCAGAAAAAAAGATTACTTACATCATATTTTTCTGTTATTATGATTATATCAATCGTTTTATTCCTCTTTGGCGTTCTAGGGCTTTCAGTAATAAGCATTAAATCAGTAGGGAATTCCTTTAAAGAAAAATTAACTGTATCAATATATCTTAAAGAAGACATAAAAAATGTTGAAATAAATCAATTAAAAAATAGTTTGACAATGTCTTCCTATATAAAAAGTCTAGATTTTATTTCAAAAGATGAAGCGGCAATATTTATGAAAGAGGAATATGGAGAAGATTTTGTAGATGATATAGGTTATAATCCTCTGGTTAATTCTATTGATATTAATTTAAAATCTGATTATATAAATAATAGAATATTAGATAGTATTTCTAATAAAATATTAGAAAATAAATTTGTAGATGAAGTAATTTATGATAGAGATTTAATATCTATTATGAATAATAATCTTAATAAAATTGCTTTTTGGATACTTCCAGCTTCCATAATATTTTTAATTATAGCTTTTTTAATAATTAATAGTTCTATAAGACTTTCTGTCTTTTCAAATAGACATACAATAAAAACAATGCAAATGGTTGGGGCAACAAAACATTTTATTAGATATCCGTTTATAATTAAAAACATTAAACTAAGTATAATAAGCTCAATTATTGCCTCTCTAGGTCTGGCAATGCTAATTGTTTATCTTAATAATAGCATCTCCTTGTTAGAAATGGTAAATAAACTTTTATTGCTTGGATTATTTATTGTTATCTTAATACTAGGAGTAATAATTAGCTGGGTAAGTACTTTCTTTGCAACTCAAAATATATTGAATCTGAATACTGAAAAATTTAATTTCTAATATGAAAGAAAAAAAACCATATAATAAGAAATTGTTATTTACAAAAAAGAATTATTTAATTAGTTGTATTGGATTAAGTTTTATTCTAATAGGCTTTATTATTATGTCTGGTGGAGAAAGTAATGATCCAAATGTTTTTAATGAAGAAATATATAATTTTAGAAGAATAAGAATTGCTCCATTACTAGTTCTGTTAGGGCTAGGCATACAAGTTTATGCAATTTTATTTTCTTCTAAAAAATAATTTAATGGATATAGTAGATGCAATAATTTTAGGGATTACTCAAGGATTAACTGAATTCCTTCCAGTTTCGTCAAGTGGTCATCTAGAAATTGGAAGAGAAGTATTAAATGCTGATTTATTGGCAGCTGAAAATCTACTATTTACAATAGTATTACATTTTGCAACCGCCCTTAGTACAATTATTGTTTTTAAAGATGATATAATAGAACTTCTTCGAGGTTCTATTTCTGATTCTATTAATGGAAATCATAAATATTTATTTAAAATAATTATTTCAATGATTCCGGCAGTATTAATAGGTTTATTTTTTGAAAAAGAAATTGAAATATTATTCACTGGGAATATAACCTTAGTTGGATCAATGCTAATAATTACAGGAATTCTACTATTGTTAACTAAGATTAGTAAAGAAAAAAAGGGAGTTATATCATACTATCACTCATTTATAATTGGAATATCTCAAGCATTTGCTATTATCCCAGGGATATCTAGATCTGGTGCTACCATTTGTACATCATTACTTTTAGGGAATAATAAAAACCAATCCGCAAAATTTTCTTTCCTAATGGTTATTCCATTAATATTTGGAAAAATTATTAAAGACTTATTTAGCAATAATATAGCCTTTAACAATATAGACTATATCGTTTATATATTTGGATTTATCAGTGCATTTATAACAGGTCTTTTTGCATGTAAATTGATGTTGAAAATCGTTAAAAACAATAGCTTAAATATGTTTAGTGGATATTGTATAATCCTTGGATTAATATCTATTATAATTACTTCATTATGATGAATGGTGAAGATTTCATTTCAGGAAAATTAATTCTAATCAATAAAGAAAAGGAATGGTCTTCCTTTGATGTGGTTAATAAAATTAGAGGTGCAATTAAAAAGAAATTTTCAATAAAAAAAATTAAAGTTGGTCATGCCGGAACTCTGGATCCATTAGCTACAGGATTACTGATATTATGTACAGGGAAAATGACAAAAAAAATTGACAACCTAAGTATATTAGGAAAAAAGTATTTAGGAACAATGACATTAGGTGCAACAACTCCATCGTATGATTGTGAAACAGATATTGATAATACATACTCAACTAGTCATATTACAGAAAAATTGGTAAAGTCAAATGTTAATAATTTTATTGGAGTTACTGCTCAAAAACCTCCTATATATTCTGCAATAAAAATAGATGGCAAAAGACTTTATAAGTATGCAAGAGCTGGAGAAAAAATTAAAATAAAATCTAGAAAAATTGAAATATTTGATTTTAAAATTGTAAAAATTAAAATGCCAAATATTGATTTTGAGATATCATGTAGCAAGGGGACATATATAAGATCTATTGCTAATGATTTTGGGAAAAGTCTTAATTCTGGAGCATATCTGTCGAAGTTAAAAAGAACGGAAATAGGAGTTTTTAAAATAAATAACGCATCTACAGTTAATGAGTTTATCGAGAAATATTTAAACTAAAAATTTATTTTATCTATTATTGTTTTATAATTTTTATCATAAGGGATGTTTCCTAGAATCATACTAATAGCTTTGGTCCTAGCATATATTTTCTTGTCAGCTTGAATAATATTCCATGGACAGATTTTAGTATTTGTTTTTTTAAACATAACATCCTTATAATGAGTATATTCTTTCCATAGTCCTTGAGCTTTTTTATCCACTTTAGTATATTTCCATCTCTTTATTGGGCTACTTTTTATTTCATTAAATCTTTTAAGTTGCATTTCCTTACTTATTGAAAAATAAAATTTTAAAAGATAAAATCCTGAATCAATTAACATCTTTTCAAATTCATTAACTTGAGACATAAAAATATTGTATTCATTCTCTGTGCAAAATTTATTAACTGGCTCAACAACAGCTCTATTATACCAACTTCTATCAAAAAATATCATATTTCCTTCCTTAGGAAGCTTTTCTACATATCTTTGGAAATACCATTGAGAACTTTGAGTTTTAGTTGGCTTTGGAAGAGCTACTACTTTTAATCTTCTTGGATTAAGATGTTCTACGGCTCTTCTTATTGCACCTCCCTTTCCTGCAGCATCTCTCCCTTCAAATATGATAATAACTTTCTTTTTATTATCAAATACCCAATTCTGAAGTTTAATCATCTCTGACTGTAATTTCTTTAATTCATATTCATACTTTACATATTTTATGGTTTTAGCAATAGATGTATTATGTCTGCCTAATAAGTTTACTAATCCTTTGTTAGAATTTAATAATTTTAGTTCCATGTCTGAAAAACTACTGCCCATTTTTATGATATTTTTAAATTCAACTTATAATGTTTTTATCTAGTAAAATATTATTATTAGAAATTTCAAATCTGGATAATATATATTTTATAGATTCTGTTCTTGCTTTTAATTTATTATCACTTTTAATATTAATCCAAGGAGAAATATTTGTGCTTGATTTATTAAACATTTGGTTCTTGTATTTTGTATATAGATCCCATCTCTTCTGACTCTCCATGTCTACATTGCTAAATTTCCATGACTTCAGTGGATTTGTCATTCTTTTTTGAAAACGTCTCTTTTGTTCAGATTTTGTTATTGAAAACCAAAATTTAATTATTTGAACTCCATCCTCGATTAACATGTTTTCAAATTCATTTACCTGAGACATAAAAGTATCATATTCTCGATTTGTACAAAAACCCATAACCGGTTCAACTACAGCTCTATTGTACCAACTTCTATCGAAAAATACTATTTCTCCAGGGCTCGGCATCATTCTTAGATATCTGCGATAATACCATTGGCCTTTTTCTTCTATAGTTGGTTCAGGAAGTGCAACAATTCTGGAAGTTCGTGGGTTTAGATGTTGTGTGAAACGTTTTATTGCTCCTCCCTTTCCTGCAGCATCTCTTCCCTCGAATATAATGCATACTCTCATCTTATTATTTATAATCCAGTTCTGGAGATCTACAAGTCTGGATTGTAGAGGTAATAGTTCTTTGTTATAATTTACCCTTGCAATTACTTTATTGTATTTTTTAGCTGAAAGTTTTCTTTTTAAGATTTTTAAAAATTTGTCCTTATCATCAAAAAAAATAAAATCCTTTTCTTTTAACATAATTTATATTTAAAAAATTAAATCTAAAAAATTGTTATTATTAAGCTAATAAAACAGAATTTAACAACTGCTAAAAAGGAAGGTCATCTAAATCTTCTTTATTTAAATCATCAGCTGGTTCAAACGGGGTCAATGAATCTAGTCCAGGTTGTTCATGGTCTGAATTTTCATCTTGCAAAAATTCGATTCTCCATCCTTGAAGTGAAGTGAAGTATTTAATTATTCCTTCTGGGTTCTTCCATTCTCTGCCTCTTAAGTTAATCCCAATTTTTACCTCTTGACCTTCTTGAAGATCATTTAACAAATCTATTTTTTCCTGTACAAAGTCAATACACAATGTTTGTGGATATTGCTCTTGAGTTACAATAATTATCTCTCTTTTTTTAAAACTATCTGTTATTTCTTGAACATTCCCAACTAATTTAATTTTACCCTGAACTTCCATTTACTATATTTTCTGATTAATATTTGAATTGACAAATTTAACAATCTAAAATAAAAATTAACAATTATTTACAAATTAATGACTAGTTTGTTTTGATTTAATCTTACTATATTTAGTATGATTATTCTAAGAAGAAATAATGAACAATAATATAAATATTATTAGATGGTCTATTATTTTAGGCTCATTTCTTATAATTTCATCAATTCTTTGGAATACTTACCTCTTCTTCCAGTACTTTAAAAATGAAGAAAAAATTAAAATGGAGATTTGGTCTAAAGCTCAAATTGAACTGATCAATTCTGATCAAGAAAATGTATCATCCCTTACGTTAGATGTTCTAAAACTTAATACTTCTACACCAATGATTCTAGTAAATAATGATGGAAGTAAACAAAAAAGTAATATAGAAAACTTAAATCTGACAGATACAATTACTGTTTCTAAACTAATTAAAAAATTTTCTAAAGAAAATAAACCTATAGAAATTAAGTATAACAATCAGGTCCTGTCAGTCCTCCACTATGGTAATTCAACTGTTATTAATAAATTAAAATATTATCCGTTAGCACTTCTTCTAATAGTTTTTCTTTTTACGTCAGTAGTTTATTTCTTTTATAAAAGCTCAAAAACAGCTGCACTAAATAAATTATGGTCAGGCATGGCTAAAGAGACAGCTCATCAAATTGCGACCCCTTTATCTTCAATTATGGGATGGATTGAAATTTTAAAAAATAAAAATGTTGATAACACCTATATAGATGAAATTCAAAAAGATATTAAAAGACTTAATACTATTACTGATAGATTCAGTAAAATTGGTTCTGTTCCCACTCTTGAAAGAAAAGATATTGTATTTGAAACAGAATCTACGGTTGAGTACATGAAAACTAGATCTTCAAATTCAGTGAATTTTAAATTAGTAAAACCAAAACATAAAATTATTACCCTACTAAATTCACAACTTTACAGTTGGACAATTGAAAATTTATTAAAAAATAGTCTTGATTCAATGAAGGGGTTAGGTGATATTACTATAGAAATAAATGAGACAAATTTATTAGTAGATATTCTTATAATTGATACAGGAAGTGGAATTGAAAAAAAACTATATAAAAAAATATTCGATCCGGGGTATACATCTAAAAAAAGAGGCTGGGGCCTAGGGCTTTCATTATCAAAAAGAATAATTGAAGATTATCATAAAGGATCAATAGAGGTGGTTTCTTCAACAATTGGTAAAGGAACAACAATAAAAATTCAATTAAAGAGAGCTATAAGCTGAAGCAATTTTTTCTGCTGTAGATATAAACTCATCCTTATCCAATTTTGCCTTATTTATAAATGCTACATCTTTAATTGCTGTAATTGGAATTAAATGAACATGAACATGAGGAACCTCTAATCCTATAATAGATAAAGCTACTTTTTTACATGGAATAGTTTTTTTTATAGCTAGAGCAACATCTCTAGAAAAACTCATTAATTCCTTAAATAACTCAGGATCTAGATCAATAAAATCATCAACTTCATTCTTAGGAACGCAAAGGGTATGTCCCCTAGTATTTGGATTTATATCTAGAAAGGCTAGGAATTTTTCATTTTCAGCAACCTTGTATGAGGGGATTTCTCCAGAAATAATTTTTGAAAATATTGAAGACATTTATCTTGAAATTTTTAATACTTTGAATTTTAAGGTTCCATTTGGAACATTTATCTCAGCTATATCTCCGATTGATTTTCCTAATAATCCTTTTCCTATTGGAGAATTAATTGATATTTTACCGGATGCTAAATCTGCCTCGCCATCTGCTACAATCATATAGTCCATTTCCATACCATTAGATTCATTTTTAATTTTAACTTTTGATAAAGCTAAAACTTTAGAAATATCTAGCTGAGATTCATCTATTAATCTAGCCCCAGATAAAGTTTCTTCTAATTTTGAAATTTTCATTTCTAACATTCCTTGTGCTTCTTTTGCAGCATCATATTCGGCGTTTTCACTTAAGTCTCCCTTGTCTCTTGCTTCAGCAATGGCATTAGAGATCTTAGGTCTTTCAATATCCTTTAATGTATTAAGTTCTCCTCTTAATTTTTTTAGACCTTCTTCAGTATAATATGAGACTTTACTCATGATCTATATATTAATGCTATTAACTATTTATATTAAAAAAATCTCGTTCACACGAGATTATAATCAAATATACAAAATATTTATTTCAATATTTTTTTATTGTATTTTCGCAAAATGAAGCGACTACTACTCTATATTATTATTATAACTACATTTCTTAGATGTTCTGATATTGATCCAGATCCAAGATGCAATTTTCTGTTTGATATAAAAGTTGCTCATGAATTAAATATGAATCTCCCACAATACAATGATTTGAATTTCATTAGTAATTCAGTGTATGTGCCAAATATTGGAAATGGCGGTGTAATAGTAACAAACTCAGGTACAGGATTTTTAGCCTGGGATGCTGCTGATCCAAATCACACTTTTAGCCAATGCTCTATTTTATCCATTGAAGGGCTAGAAGCTTCATGCAGTTGCCCTGATGAAAATAAATATAGCTTAATAACTGGGCAATCATTAGAGACTCAATTAAACTGTACTTTAAAAACATACAGAGTAGATCAGATTGGAAGTAATTTAATTATTACTAGCTTCTAAAACTCAAATGTAAAACCTAATAAATAATTTCGCGTAGCTTGAGGATAATATCCAACGCCTTCAATGGTAGATATTTGATTAGGATCTGTCCATGTATCATTATAGGTGTAATGATACCCATGATTAACATATAATTTATTGAATAAATTATTTACTAATAAGCTCACTGAAATTTTATCAATTATGTCAGGTATTGGGAATTGATAGAATACATTTAAATCAACAATAGTAAAAGAATTTAATTTTGATAGAGTTGAGTTTATATTTGATATATACTGATCAGATATATATTTTGTATTTAAACTTAAATCTAAGTTCTGTAAAACTTCATAATTAAAAGAAATTACTCCAATTAAGCTTGGCGAAAATGAGATATCAGTATTTCCAAAATTTTTCAACTCTCCATCGTATTCATAATAAAAATCTTTGTTTTTATTTATGCTTCCTGTAATATTAGTATACAATGATATTTTATTTCCTAGATTTCTAGTGTCTTCTAATTCTACACCTAATCTATAGCTTTTACCACTATTAGTTTTAATTCTATTTCCAACACCATCAATCTGCCCAGTTAAAACTAATTGATTAGTATAATTCATGAAATATAAATTAGCCTTAGATTGAGAATTATTGGTTTTGCTTTTATAGCCCAATTCAAAATCATCTAATTCCTCATGATTGGGATTCCCATTTGAAAAATCAGTTCTTGAAGGCTCTCTATTGGCTCTGGCATAAGAAAAATAAAACTCATTTCTGCTATTCATTTTGTAATAAACACCAAGTTTAGGATTAAAAAATTTATATTTTTTATCTATTGCTTCTAATGGAATATCTCCTGGGTTTCCATGCACATGTCCATCATGAGTCGCAAATTCACCTGGAAGACTAGCGTTATAATAAATACTTCTTAATTGAAGATCCGCAAATAATGAAATTTTTTCGTTTAAATGGTAATCTAATTTTGAATATAGATTTAGTTCTGTTTTATCTCCATAAAGGTCATAATACTTATGTCTGATCTCAGATTCATCAGCATGTCTAGCCCATATTACTTCACCAAAGTGTTTTCCATAATAATTATTCCAGGATCCTCCCAATATTAATTCGTACTTGTTAGTAGTATTAATAAAATTGAAAACTGTACCATAAAAATCATTATCCAACCATTTTCTTCTAATAAGATCGGTTAATTCTTCCTCTTCATCGTTATGATCTAAACCATAATCTTCCATGTGTTGATCTTCAACATATTCTTCATAATACCCTCTTCCATAAGTATAGTGTAAACTAAAATTAGAGACCCAATGATTCTTTAGTCTTTGATTCCAATGAAATTGATAGTGATCTTGCTTGTAATTATCCTCCTGATTATCATAAAAGTGTATATTACCTTCATCATCAGTATATAAGCCAGCTGGGTTATATGTTCTGTCATTTTCTAAAGTAGCTCCGTCAATACCATACCAAGATTGATAGGTAATTTCATGTCCAGCCATATTTAAAAACTTTAATACAGTTTCATCAGTCTCATATATAGCTTGAATAAAATAAGATCTTAAATTAGAACTCGCTCTATCTACATATCCATCTGATTCAATTTTTGATAGCCTACCGCTAAACTCTATTTTATCATTTAAAAGCCCTGTTGAAAAATTAAATGTATTTTTTAGAGTTCCATAGCTTCCAAATGAAGTTGAATATTCGCTTGTAGGTTCATTGGAATGAACATCTGTTAGAATATTTATACTTCCTCCAAAAGCACCAGCTCCATTTGTTGAAGTTCCAACACCTCTTTGAATTTGAATGTTGTTAATTGAAGAAGACAAATCTGGAAGATCAACCCAATAAGAATTTAGAGATTCTGCATCATTTAATGGAATTCCATTAATTGTGACATTTATTCTTGTTTCATCTGATCCCCTAATATGCATAGCTGAATATCCAATGCCATTTCCAGAATCACTATGAGTAATAACACCCGGTGTGTATTTTAGCAATGTAGGGATATCCTGCCCAATATTGAATGGTCTTAATTCTTCTCTAGTTATTTCTGAATAGGTGACAGGTGTATCATCTGATGCTCTAAAGGCTGCAACTACAACCTCTTCTAGATGAACATCTATAATATTTAAAGAATCCTTCTCTGTAATTTGAGAATATGAGCAAAATATTGATAAAAAAAAGCAGGCTATAATTTTTTTCATTAAAATAAATTTATAGGAGTGCTTTAGGAATTTCCGTTTCTAAAATTACTTAAACACGTTCAATGGGTATAATCTCAGCATTATAGCACCCCCTTATTAAAAAAACAAATTTACTTATTAATTATTAAATTATCTATATGTTTAATAGCTGTATCTAATCTTTCCTGTTTACTCCCTTTCAAAATAACATATGGTCGATTATATTTAATCAATGCTCTTTCAAAAAATTTAAAAGATTCCAATCTATCATTTGGTTTGTCTCTAAGATCATCTTTAACCCATGGTCCATCAATAAATGTTAGAAAATATAAATCATAGGTATTTTCTATAGCATATTTTTCTATAGTCGGATCACATATGCCAGAATAATATGACTCTGAATATACCTTAGTCTCTAATAAGTCTGTGTCACAAATTAAGACTGTATTAGTTTTTTGAGATAGTTCATTTTCTGTCCTAATTTGGCCTTGAGCAATTTCAATTAGATCTTTTGGTTCACAAGTTTTTCTTTCATTATTCCATTTGTTCTGCAGATATTCTCTTGCATACTCTCTAACCCAAACTGAGTTGTAATGTCTAGCTAGTTTTTGAGCCAAAGTTGTTTTTCCAGTAGACTCTGGACCAAATAAAACAACCTTTATACAGTTTGACTTTGTTTGTTTAAGGTTTTTTTCCATTCGTAGTATCCTTGTATTGCTAATATCAGAAAAATTAAATATTGTAAAGATAGTATACCTAAACCTCTATAGCTATATAAAGGAACTGTTATTATATCACCAACAATCCAAAAAATCCAACTCTCAATTTTCTTGTTTGCCATTAACCACATCGCTGTAAAGAAAATCCCAGATGTAAAAATGTCAATATAATTTGGAATTTGGAGATGATCTAAATTGATTTTATAAACAAAAAATGTAATTCCTATAGTTAGTAAAAAGAAAAAAGAGGCTATCAAGTATTGCTTTTTATTAGTTTTAGAGATTAAAACCATCTGTCGATTATCCTTAATTCTAGACCAATTCCACCATCCATAAATACTCATTATAGAATAGTATACATTCATCATCATATCTCCAAAATATTGAGCCCTATATAGAAGATATATTGTAATAACAGTACAAATAATTCCTGTTGGATAAACTAATATGTTTTCTTTTTTAGCATATATAACACTTATTATTCCAAAAACAAATGCAAGAAATTCAAATACAATTATAAAGGTTGGAGAATTTGAATATGCCTCTAAAAAAAATTCATAAATTTCATTCATCATTTGTGTGTATTAAATATGCAAAACTATAGTTTTCTATTTTTAAAAAATAAGATGCATATCGTTCCTTTAATTTTTTATATATAAGCCATGAATATGTAAAGTTATCACATAAATTAAATGGTATGACTAAAGAATGAGTTTTATAATCTAATTCTTTAGTGTTAGCAATCTTGTAAATTGATTCTTTAATATTCCAGACTATTGATATTCTATTTAAATCATCAAAAGTCAAATATGAAGTTTCATAGCCAATAAATTTTTTAGCAATTCTGCCAATTTTTTCATTATTTTCTTGGACGTCAATTCCTACCTTTAAATCACTAATTATTACGCATGAGAATAAATTTGAATGACTTATAGAGATGATTTTTCCGTCTTTTAATAATGGTCTTTTCTCTTTATAATATAAATCTTCATCAGAATATCCTAATTCAACTAAAATAGCCCTAACACTTAAAAATTGTAATTTGTGAATTCTACTGTTTCTGTTTTCTAATAATTGTTTAGATATAGAAGAAAGCCTGATAGATTTATGAAAGAAAATTAAATTTTCTGTAATCTTCCAAATACCAACTATGGTATTATCATTCGGTTTTATTATTCGAATAATTGGCATTATAACAAATTATATACTATAAAAGTACAACTCTGAAAATTAAAGATTATGCTTTAGAAGGAGCAATAGAAACAAAAGATTTGTTATCCTTCTTTTTTGTGAACTTTACAACACCATCCACTCTTGCATGAAGAGTATGGTCTTTACCTAAATAGACATTTTCACCTGGATTATGGACAGTTCCTCTTTGTCTAACAATTATATTCCCAGCTCTTGCTGCTTGTCCACCAAAAATCTTAACACCTAATCGTTTCGATTCTGATTCTCTACCGTTTTTAGAACTACCTACTCCTTTTTTATGTGCCATTTTTTATGCTTTTAACTTAGTGCTTTAATCAAATCAGCTTTCTTCATTTTAGAAATACCTGAAATATCTTTTGATTTAGCTAAACCTTTTAAAACAGCAACAGATAATTTAGTTAAATCCTCCTTCTTCTCTGACTTTTTCTCTTCTGTTTGTTCTACTGCTTTTACCGATTTCTTTTGTTTTTTTGCTCCCGATAATGATATATCACTTATTTGAATCTGAGTCAATAGTTGTCGATGACCATTTTTTACTCTGTACCCTTTTCTTCTCTTTTTCTTAAAAACAATTATTTTGTCAGATTTTAAATGCTTTAAAATCTTAGCTCCAACCTGAGCACCATTAATCAATGGTGTCCCAAGTGAAATCTTATCCTTATTATCAATCATAAGAATCTTGTCAAAAGTTACTTTTTTACCTTCATCTTCTTTTAGACGATGTACGTACAGCTTTTGATCTTTTTCAACCTTAAATTGTTTTCCCGCTATTTCAACAATTGCATACATTTTATTATGATTATATCGTTCGAAAACGTCTGCAAATATAAAGTTTATATATTAACCTACAAATGTTTTTTCTATTATAAAAACACTCAAAATATCTAGTAAAATCTAATAAATAATAATTTTTGTAAATTTAGATTCCTAAATTAAAACTATATACTGTAGTATATATCAATTTAAAAATGAAAAAATGAAAAAAATTCTATTACTATTTTCAGCTTTTCTACTTATGAATAGCTATTTATATGCTCAACAAGTAGATTTTACTGAATTTGATCTTGAAAATGGATTACATGTTATCTTACATCAAGATAACTTAGCTCCTGTTGTTACTACCTCTATTATGTATGATGTAGGAGGTAAAGATGGTGACAGAGAAAGGACAGGTTTTGCCCATTTCTTTGAACACCTATTATTTGAAGGGTCAAAAAACATTGGAAGAGGAGAGTTTATGAAAATTATTCCTGCCAATGGAGGTACTTTTAATGCAAACACTTCACAGGACAGAACTTATTATTTCGAAACATTTCCATCCAATAAACTTGAATTAGGATTATGGTTAGAGTCTGAAAGAATGCTTCATCCAGTAATTGATCAAGTAGGTGTTGATACCCAAAATGAAGTAGTTAAAGAAGAAAAAAGACAAAGGTATGATGCTCCTTATGGAAAATTATTAAAAGTTTTAAATGAAAACTTATTTAAAGTTCATCCTTATAAGGATCAGAATATTGGTAAAATGGAACATTTAGATGCTGCTACCCTGGAAGAATTTATGACATACCATAAAACTTATTACGGCCCAAATAATGCTGTGCTAATTGTAGCTGGAGATATTGATACTGAGGAAACTATAGAACTTGTAAAAAAATATTTTGATGAAGTACCTAGAGGAAATGAAGTGGTGAGAAATTTTCCTAAGGAAGAACCGATAACTGAGAATATTAGAGCTAAAGCATATGATAAAAATATACAAATTCCTATGCTTTTATCTAGTTTTAGAACACCTGGATTTGCAAGCAGAGATTCGTATGTTTTAGATATGATATCAACATATTTAAGTAGTGGAAAGAGTTCTGTTTTATATAAGAAACTTGTAGATGATCAGAAACAAGCACTACAAACTCAAGTAATTAATTTAGGACAAGTAGATTATAATATATTTGCAATTCTAGCATTACCACTTGGGGATATTTCTCTTGATATTCTGTTAACTGAAATAGAAGAAGAAATTGAAAAAGTTCAAAATGAATTAATTTCAGAAAGAGATCATCAAAAACTTCTTAACAAATTTGAATCTCAATTTGTAAACTCAAATTCTAGTATTGCAGGAATAGCAAATTCTCTTGCTAGATATTATCTTCTTTATGGAGATGTTAATTTAATTAATAAGGAAATTGATATTTATAGATCTATTACAAGAGAAGAGATCAGAAGTGTAGCTCAAAAGTATTTAAGCTCTAATCAAAGAGTAGATATTGAATATTTACCCGAAACTGGAGAATAATTTTAAAAAATATTAAAAAATGAAAAGAAGAATAATTCTATTAATAACTGCATTAATCATATCATTAAATGTTAGTGCACAACTTGACCGATCTATACAACCTAAAGGTGGGCCAACTCCAAAAATTAAATTAGAAAAACCAGAAGAATTTAAATTAAAAAATGGGATCAAAGTTTTAGTTGTAGAAAACCATAAACTACCAAGAGTATCCTATAGCTTAAGAATAGATAACAATCCTATTATAGAAGGTGAAAAAGCAGGGGTAACTAGTCTGCTTGGATCTATTCTAGGCAATGGTACTACAACAATATCTAAAGATGATTTTAATGAAGAAATTGATTTCTTAGGTGCCAGTCTAAATATTGGATTTAGTGGAGGTTTTGCTAGTACATTAACTAAAAACAATGAACGTGTTGTTGAATTAATGGCAGATGCAGTTATAAATCCATTACTTTCAGAAGAAGAGTTTAATAAAGAAAAGGATAAACTAATTGAAGGATTAAAAGCTGATAAAAAAAGTTTAGATGCTATTGCTGGTAGAGTTGGAGGAGCCTTGTCTTATGGTAAAGGGCATGCTTATGGTGAATTTATAACTGAAGAAACTCTAAATAATACAACTTTTGAAGATGTTTTAGAATATCACAAAAAATATTTTAAACCAAATAATTCATATTTAGTTATAATTGGAGATGTAAATTATAAAGAAATCAAATCAATGATCTCTGATAAATTTGGTGCCTGGAAAAAAGAAAAATCACATACTGATCCTATTCCAGACCTTACGCCAAATGTTAGTTTGACAGAGGTTAATTTTATTGACTTACCAACGGCTACTCAGTCTTCTATATCTGTAACTAACAATGTAGATTTAAAAATGAGTGATGAAGATTATCATATAGCCTTAATCACTAACAATATCCTAGGTGGAGGTGGCGAAGGCTATCTTTTTAAGAATTTAAGGGAAGATCATGGTTATACTTATGGAGCTTACTCTAGTCTTGGATCAGACAGACATGGAGTGGCTAGATTTACAGCAGGAGCCAAAGTCAGAAATATGGTTACTGATAGTGCAGTAACTGAAATAGTAAAGGAAATTGTTAGAATTAGAACTGAGGCTGTAGATGCTGAATTACTGAAAAATGCAAAAGCAAAATATGTTGGAAGTTTTATAAGGAGATTAGAAAGTCCTCAGACAGTTGCTAGCTATGCCTTAAATATTAAGCTAAATGACCTTCCAAAGGATTTTTACGAAACATATTTAGAAAAAATAAATGCAGTTAGTGCTTCTGATGTTAAAAGAGTAGCAAATAAGTACTTTCAGTTAGCCAATACAAGAATTATTGTAGTAGGTAAGGGAAGTGATGTAGTTGCTAATCTTGAAGAAGTTGGTTTCCCTATTAATTATTTTGATCACTATGCAAATCCTGTAGCAAAGCCTATATTTAACAAAGCTATCCCTGAAGGATTAACTGCATCTGAGGTAATGAATAGTTACATTAATGCAATTGGTGGTAGGGATTTACTTGAATCTGTTAGCTCTTTAGTTCAAAAAGCTGATGTTACAATTCCAGCTCCTTTTAAACCTCAAGCAACTATAAAACAAATGGTTCCAAATAAATATTCAATGAAAATGGAGGCAAGTATGAATGGTCAGACAATGAAACTTGGGGGAATGTCATTTGATGGTGAAACAGGGTATAATGAAGGTCCTCAAGGGAGAAATCCATTAGATGAAAAAGTAATTAATGATTTAAAAGCCGTTAAAGGTATATTTCCGGAATTGTATTATTCAGAAGATGAGATAGAGTTAATGAGTATTAACTCAATAGAATTTCAAGATGTTTATAAAGTAAAAGTCACTGAAGGTGAAAAAGTTTCATATAAATATTATAGTATAGATTCTGGTTTATTATTAAGTGAAGATAAGGAAGATGATAACAATAACATAACTTCTCAAAATTATGGTGATTATAGAGATGTTAATGGAATTAAATTTCCATTTTATATAGATATTCCTTCACAAAAACTTGAATTAAATATTACTGAAATTCTTATTAATGAAGAATTAAAAGACTCAGATTTTTAATCTAAAGATTGCCTAGGGCTTCTGCTAGATAGTAAGACCCCCAATACGATTAGTACTGTAGCCATTAGCTGGTTAATGCTAAAAAGCTCACCGTCTAATATTCCCCAAAATAAGGATACTATTAGCAGAGAATATGTTACAGAAGATGCAAAAACTGCAGTAGATATTTGCACCAATTTATTAAACAAGACTTTTGCAAGTGCTGTCCCAAAAACAGATAGTACCAGTACATAACCTATAGACTTCAAAGTAATTGGATCATATATCTGGTCAGTATTAAACCCCGAAAAAGAAAAAATAATAATTGCAGGAATGAAAATTACAGAAAAGTGTCCTGCAGCAATAGTAACTGCAGGAATATCATTTAAATACTTTTTTATAATGTTTACATTAAACCCATATAGAAATGAACAAAGTATAACTAATCCAGCATACAAATAATTTTGATCAGGATTGAGCTGTATTCCTCCATCAATCAATAAGTAAGTCCCAATAAGTCCTACTACAACACCAATAATTTGTTTTTTTGAAGATGCTATCTTAAATACAATTGCACCAATAATAACAGTATTTAGCGGCACCAAAGAATTTAATATAGATGCTATTGAGCTATCTATTTCAGTCTCAGCAAAGGCAAAAAGAAAAGCCGGGAAAAAACTTCCAAGAAAGGCTGAAATAATTATCCATTTCCATTCTTTTTTAGTTATTAATTTTAAGGTATTCCAAGCAAAAATAAAAAGAATAATAGACGAAAATATTATTCTTAAAGATCCTAGTTGCAACGGGGTTAATCCTATTAGAGCTTTTTTTATAAGAATAAATGAAGTTCCCCATATTAGTGATAAGCTAATAAGATATGTCCACTTTTTCATATACAATTATTTATTATTATTTTTTCCAATCAAAAGATTCAATCAAATAAATAATATCATTTTCAATATAATTAATAGCGGGTAAGATAGAATCATAATTAGGCTTAATATTAAAATACAGAAATCCGGAAATGATATTATTAATACTATCTGTTAAATAAAATTGGTAAGGTGATGCTACACTTCCTGATAAATCAAATATTCTTCCAAAAATATTTTTTTCTTTTAAACTATAATCTTTAATCTTTACACTATTTGCCATCATTGAATGTGTTTCAATTGCTGTTTTTAAATCCAATATGTAAGCATTTAATTTTTCTTTGGAATTGACATTTTTGTATTGAAAATTTATTTGTGCATTAAGCTGATTATAGTTTATAATAAAATCAATAGACTCTGAATTGATATCAATGTCTGAAATTTCTGATAATCTAGAGTTTGCTTCAAAAAAAAATGGAAATTCTTTATCGTCTATAAGTTCATATTCAGGCTTAGGATAGTCTAGTCTTAAATAAGCTGATTCTTTTGGCAGGAAATAATTCTCACAACTAAAGAAAACTATAAAAATTATGAATATATAATTCCTCATTTATTTAAGATTGATAGTTTTATTTGTTTAATTCTTTTTTTATCTATTGATTCAATTGTAAAAACAAATTTCATAAAATTTATTTTGCTATTCTTTTTTGGGAAACTCCTTGATATTTCCAATATAAAACCTGCAATTGTTTCAGCCTCTCCTTTATATTCATCAAAAATATTTTTGTCTACTTTAATAATTCGACACAAATCATGTAAACTAGTTTTTCCGTCAAAAATAAAATTATGATCGTCAATCTTTGAATATAATAAATTATCATCATCAAATTCATCAGATATATCTCCTACAATTTCTTCAATTACATCTTCTAAAGAAACTAAACCAGAAGTTCCTCCATATTCATCTACAACAATAGCTAAATGAACCTTTTTCTCTTGAAATTCCAACATTAGGTCATCTAATTTTTTATTTTCTGGTATGAATAAAGGCTCCCTAAGTAATTCTTTCCATTGAAACTCCTTTTTATCTAAAAATGGTAACAAATCTTTGATATGCAATATTCCAATAATCCTGTCTAAATTTTCATCAAAAACTGGAATTCTCGAATAATTAGTCGTTGTAATTGATTTAAGAACTTCTTCTGATTTAAGTTTTCCGTCTAGAGCAAAAATATCAATTCTTGAATGCATTATTTCCTTAGTTTCAATATTGCCAAAATTCACTATTCCCTTTAATATTTTCTGCTCTTGTTTAGTAGTATCCTCTGGTCTTGTCAAATCTAGAGCATGCGATATCTGGTCAATACTAATATTTGAATTTTGTATGGCTAACTTATTCTTAATATAATTTGAAAATTTTTGCATTGGCAGACTAATAGGAGAAAAGATTATATCTAAAATTCTTAATGGATGTGCAATTATCCTTGAAAAATTAATATTATTACGTGATGCATAAATTTTTGGCAAAATCTCGCCAAAAAGTAATATTAAAAATGTAGCAACAACAATTTCTACAAAGAATTGTATCAAAGGAGAGCCAATTGCATTAAATAATACTTCTCCTATTTTAGTAAATAGAATAACTATAGCAATATTTATTAAATTATTTGCAATTAAAATTGTCGCTAAAAGCTTATTTGGTTTTTCTAATAAATTAGCTATTATCTTAAAAGATTTAAGATTCGATTTTGATTCAATGTCGCTTTTCGATAATGAGAATAATGCTACTTCAGATCCAGAAATGAATCCAGAAAATATTAAGAGGATAACCAATAAAAAAACATCAAAGTTAAATTGGTAACTTATATCTAAATAATAGATTATTTCTGTAATTAATATATTCAACTAATTAAGAATTATATACAAACTAGAAAGGTAAATCATCACTTGAACTAGTATCTTCTGAATTTGAAGAATCTGCTTCCTGCTTATTATTTGGAGGATTTGAATTCATTTCACCTTGAGGATCTTGTTTATTAGATAAGAAAGTAAATTCATTACAATTAATTTCAGTTGAATATCTATCCAAGCCCTTATCATCCTGCCATTTTCTTGTTTTTATTCGGCCTTCTATGTATACTTTATCCCCTTTTGATAAGTATTTTTCACATATTTCAGCGGCTTTATTCCTTAAAATAATATTATGCCATTCAGTGTTTGAGACCTTTTCGTTAGTTTGCTTATTTAAATACGTTTCGTTTGTAGCAAGTGGAAATCTTCCTATACAACCACCATCCTCAAATCGATGAATTTTAACATCATCACCAAGGTGACCAATAAGCATAACTTTATTTAATGTTCCTGACATGTTTTTTTTTGTCTAATTTAAATAAATATATCATTTATAACTAACTGTTTTTAAAAATGTTTATAATTAAATTTATCTAAGAATTTTTCTATAAGTCTAGGTACTGGATATTTATTCATATCTGAAAATTTAACTGAATTACTATTAGAGTCCTCTATAGGTAAAATCCAAAATTTTGCATATATAGTTTTATGTGATAATTTATGTATTATTGGGTTAGAATTAAATAATATAATTTCTGAATTAGATAAAGAGGCTGTGCTTTTGACCTTCTCATTAGATAATAATTGTGTCCTATTTAATTCTTTTTTTGATTCAACCATTGGAAAATGAAACAAGTTTTTCCAAATTCCATTCTCAATTTTATTTATACAAGTTTTACCATTAGAATCCAGCAATACTAGATAATTAAAATGTATAATTTTAGGAGGATTTTTTTTTAATTTAACTGGGAAGTAGTTTGTCTTTTTTAATTTACTTGCAATACAATCCTTTGCTAACATACACTTATCGCATAAGGGCAGCTTTGGTTTGCATATCAGGGATCCGAAATCCATTATTCCTTGATTATAATCACCGCAAGATTTTTTAGGAGCTAACTTTTGAGCATAATCCATATAAAATTTTTTGCCTAAATGATTATTAACGGGAAGATCTATTCCATAAAATCTAGCAATTACTCTATATACATTACCATCAAGAACAGCTCTTCTTTCATTGAAGCATATTGATGAGATAGCACTTGCAGTATATTCTCCAATGCCTTTTAGTTTTATCAATTCTATATATGAACTTGGGAATTTACCATTGAGCTCATCAACAATAAATTTAGCAGTCTTTAATAAATTCCTAGCTCTAGAATAATACCCCAATCCCTGCCATAATATTAGAATGTCATTTTCATTAGCCTTTGCTAAAGAAGTAATGGTAGGATATTTATTAATAAATTTTAAATAATAAGGGAGTCCCTGAGAGATTTTCGTTTGTTGAAGGATTATTTCAGATAGCCATACTGAATAAGGATCATTCCCGTTTCTCCAGGGAAGATCTCTTTTATTAATCATATACCAATTTAAAATAGCACGACTAAAATTCATATCTAATAAATATTAGGTCTAAAATAGATGTTTATCAAAAAAAATTAAACTATTCATGTTTTAAATATTGAAATTAAAATACATATATTTGCGCCATTGTTGAACTATATTAGTAATTAATAAAAATTTGATCTATGACTAAGGCTGATATTGTGTCAAGTATTTCCAAAAATTTAGGAATTGAAAAAGTAGATGTTCAACTTACAGTTGAATCATTAATGAAAGAAATAATAAATTCACTTGAAAGTGGTGAAAATGTTTATTTAAGAGGTTTTGGTACTTTTGTTGTAAAAAGAAGAGCTGAAAAAACTGGTAGAAATATAAAGAACAATACTACCATAAAAATTCCTGCTCACAATATTCCAACATTTAAACCTTCTAAATTTTTTGTAAAAGGAGTTAAAAATAAAGTCAAGATTGATTAAAAATATTGGCATATGCCTAGTGGGAAAAAACGTAAAAGACATAAAGTAGCTACACATAAACGAAAAAAGAGACGTAGAGCTAATCGTCATAAGAAAAAAGATTAATATTATTTTATATTAATTACTTCAACCAAGTTCTTTGAAATTAAATTCATTTAATAATTGCAATAATAACTTTTGCAATTAATGAATTTTTTGAATTGAATAATTATTAATAATCAGTTAATTATAACTGTAAAAAATTAAAAAAATGAATAAAGAACTAATAATTCGTTCTGGTTCAAATAATATTGATTTTGCCTTATTAAAAGATGGGAAACTAATTGAATTTCAAAAAGATGATGAAAATTTTAATTTTTCTGTCGGAGATATTTTTTTAGCTAAATTAAGAAAAACAATGCCTGCACTAAATGCTGCATTTGTTAATGTTGGATACAAAAAAGATGGATTTCTACATTATCATGATCTAGGTCCAAAACTTCCAACATTGTTAAAATTTATTAAAAGTATATGCTCTGGAAAATTAAAAGACTTTTCTCTTAAAAAATTTACTTTTGAAAAAGATATAGAAAAAAATGGTTTTATGTCTGATGTACTAAAACCAAATCAAAGTGTACTTGTTCAAATAGTAAAAGAACCTATTTCAACTAAAGGTCCTAGGATAACTTCAGAACTATCAATAGCTGGAAGATACCTAGTATTGATTCCATTTTCAAGTCGCATATCAATTTCACAAAAAATTGAAGATGATGATGAAAAAGATCGATTAAAAAGACTTGTAAAGAGTATTGCTCCAAAAGGTTTTGGTGTAATAATCCGTACAGTTGCAAAAGGCAAAAAAGTTGCTGAACTAGACAAAGATTTACAAAACTTATATGGTAGATGGATAGCAATGTGCAGAAAACTGCAAAGAGCAAATCAACCAAGTAAAGTAATGAGTGAAATGAATAAATCATCAAAAATCTTAAGAGATGTCTTTGATGAGACATTCGCCTCAATTACTGTAGATGATGAAGCACTTTACATTCAAATAAAAGATTACGTACAAAAAATTGCTCCAAAAAAAGAGTCTATTGTTAAATTTTATAAATCAGATGTTCCGATTTTTGAAAAATTTGGAATAGAAAGACAAATAAAAACTTCATTTGGAAAAACTGTGTCAATGACTAAAGGATCATACCTAGTTATTGAGCATACTGAAGCACTTCATGTGATTGATGTAAATAGTGGCAACAGAAAATCAATATCAAAAAATCAAGAAGAAGCAGCATTAGAGGTCAATTTAATAGCAGCTACAGAGATAGCTAGGCAATTAAGACTACGTGATATGGGAGGGATTATCGTTGTTGATTTTATAGATCAAAATACAGCTGAAAATAGAAAAAAACTATTTAGTCATTTAAGCACAGCGATGGAAGAAGATAGGGCTAAACATAAAATACTTCCACCAAGTAAATTTGGATTAATACAAATTACTAGGCAAAGAGTCAGGCCAGAAATGAAAATTAAAACTAGAGAAGAAAATCCTAGTAACAATAAAAATGAAGTAGAGGCTCCAATTATTTTAATAAGGAGAATCTCTGAAGAACTAGAGGATGTATATAAAAAAGGGTATAAGACATTTAATTTAAATACTCATCCCTTTATTGCTGCATATCTTGAAAGAGGATATCCTTCAATTAGATTAAAGTGGTACTTCAAATACCAAAAATGGGTAAAAATAATTCCAAGAGATGCATACAAATATCTAGAATATCACTTTACTCAAGAAGATGGTAAAATAATTAAATTATAATCAAAAAAAATCCTGTTAATAACAGGATTTTTTTTTGAAATAACTCTATACTTATATTTTTTATTTTTTATATAGTATAGAGTTAATAATTTTTACTTAAAATTTTAATCTTACTAGAATTGGACAATGATCACTATGATGAATATCATCTAAAATTTTAGCATTTACTAGCTTTTTTTCCAAACTATCAGATACCATAATATAATCTATTCTCCAACCCTTATTATTGGATCTTGAATTTGCTCTGTAACTCCACCAACTATATCTGTTTGGTAAATCAGAAAAAAATCTAAATGAATCAATAAATCCTGAATCCATAAAAGTTTGTAACCAAATTCTTTCGACTGGTAAAAAACCTGACACATTCTTATTTCTAATTGGGTCATGGATATCAATTGCTCTATGACATATGTTATAGTCGCCTGCAATTATCAAATTACTAATTTTTGATTTTAGCGAATTAATATAGTCATGAAACATATCCATATATTCTAGCTTATGTTGTAATCTGTCAATATTAGTTCCTGATGGTAAATACAAGCTCATCACAGAAAAATTATTAAAATCTAATCTTAAATTTCTACCCTCATAATCCATTGATTCAATTCCAGTACCATACTCAACATGAATAGGTTTAATTCTAGATAAGATAGCAACTCCGCTATATCCTTTCTTTTGAGCACTAAACCAGTAGTTATGTATATATCCTACTTTATTGAATAAATCTAAATCTAATTGACTCTTAAGAGCTTTAATCTCCTGTAGGCATATGACATCAGGATTTTCTCTTACAAGCCAATCAATAAAACCCTTATTAATTGCTGCTCTAATCCCATTTACATTGTATGATATTATTTTCATAATACTAAAATATGTAATGAACTAATGAATTTCCATAATCATAGAAATTATTTTAATAAAATATTTTAGGTTATTTTTAGTTTTATCTAATGTATGAAACATCTAAGCTTTATTATTTTATTGTCTACTATCACTAATCTGTATAGTAATGAGCTGTATTTTGAAGATGTTCATTATAGCAATATCAGTAGTGATTCATTAGAATTAGAGATTAAAGAAAATCAGTATCCAAAATTTTTAACTAGAGAATATTTTTATTTAGATAAAAAAAATATTCTTTCTAATAATGATAATATTAATAAGCTATATAAAGTTTCTAGCTCTAATATTCAACAAGAACAGTTATTATTTGATGGGCTAGAAAGTTCAGGGAGTATTTCTAGAGGATTTAATATAGGGAATAATCAAAACTCTGTTTTAAACAGTGAATTAGACTTACAAATATCTGGAAAATTAAGTGAAAAAGTGTATCTAAAAGCATCTATTCAAGATGCTAATATCCCCCTTCAGAATAATGGATATTCTCAGAGATTAGATGAATTTGATCAAATATTTATAGAGCTAGTAAGTGATAACTGGCAGATAAGAGCTGGAGATATTGATTTAAAAAATAACAATTCATATTTTGGAAAATTTGAAAAAAGAATACAAGGATTAAATTTCAGTGCAAACCTTAATAATCAAATTAATGTCTATGGATCTGGAGCTATAGTTAAAGGTCAATTTAAGACAAGTAGTTTCCAAGGTCAAAACGGAAATCAAGGACCATATAAATTAGTTGGATCAAGAGGAGAGCTCTATGTGTTAGTTGTTTCAGGAAGCGAAACAGTATATATTAACGGAGCTAAATTAGAAAGGGGAATTGATAAAGATTATACAATTAATTATAATGCAGGAGAGATAGTATTCAATACTATTATCCCAATTACTGGAGATATGAGAATTAATGTAAACTATCAAGTAAGTAAAAGAAATTATTCAAGGTTTGTAGCATTTTCAGGAGCAGAATTAAACAGAGATAAAATCAATTTAAATATATCTTTTTATAATGAGAATGATCTTAAAAACCAATCTCTACAACAAAATTTATCTAATGAACAAATTTCTATTTTAAGCCAAGCGGGAGATGACAATACCTTAATGAGTGCCCCATCTGCATACCAAGAAGCATATAGTGAAAATAGGATTCTATATAAAAAAGAGATTATTAATGGGCAAGAAATTTATATCTATTCAAACAATCCTAATGAAGAATTGTATTCTGTTGGATTCACAAATGTGGGTGGTAATTTAGGGGATTATATACTCCTAACAAATAATGCAATTGATAATATATATGAATATATTACCCCAATTAATGGAATAAAACAAGGAGATTATAATCCAATAGTAAAACTTGTAGCTCCAGAAAAATTACAAATAGCCATAATTAATGGAGATTATATTCCAAATGAAAAAACTAATGTCACCTTTGAAATTGCCTCAAGCAAAAATGATAAGAATTTATTCTCTACTATTGACGACAACAATAATGATGGAATAGCCGCTAAAATCTCAACATCAAATCAACTCATGAAAAATAAATTATGGGAAATATATGCAAAAGCAAATTTAGATTATATCGATAAAGACTTTCAGTCAATAGAAACAATATACAATCCTGAATTTAACAGAGATTGGAATCTAGATTCCTTAACAAGCTATTCCTATATTAACCAAGTAAAAAATCAATTATTAATTCAAGGAGGTATAAATTTAATTAATAAAAAAATTGGAGAAATAAAGTACAATTATGAAAATCTAAAATTTGAAAAAGAATATAATGGGATTAGACAGCAATTAGATCTTAATTTAAAAATTAAAAATATTGACTATACGTCTAATTCTAGTATTTTAAATTCCGAATCTTCAATTTATACATCTGAATTCTTAAGAACATATAATAAACTAAAAATAAATTATAAAAAAGGGTGGACTAAAATTAATGTAGGCATTGAAAAAAATTCAAAAACAAATTTGCTAGACAATTCCTTAGCTAATTCAAATCATGGCTATAAATTATATGAAATTGCTACAGGTATTGGATCACTTTCAGATAGATTTATTGAAATAGGATACAAGAAAAGAATTAATGATAGTTTAGTTAATAATAACTCATTAGGAAAGGTTAATTCCTCTAACATATATCATTTAAAATCGCAACTCTTAAAGGATGCAAAAAGTAACCTAAGCATATTTTTAAACTATAGAGAAATGACTAGGACTAGTAATGACAATGTTGAGAAATTTCTTAATTCAAGATTAATTTATAATCAAAAATTATTTGATCAAATAATACAATCTAATTTACTGTATGAAACAAACTCAGGAAATTTACCTCAGCAAGAATATACATATGTAGAAGTTGAGCCCGGCATGGGGAATTATAAATGGATTGATATTAATGGTAATAACATCCAGGAACTGGAGGAGTTTGAATTAGCACAATTTCAAGATGAAGGGCTATATATAAGAGTGTTTCTCCCAAATCAAATATATCTAAAAACCTATCAAAACAAGTTTAGTCAATCTCTAGTAATAAATTTTCATAAATGGAAAAATTCAAATACAAAATTTAAAAGATTATTATCACATTTTTCAAATCAATCTCAGTACATGATTGATAAGAAAACTAATCAAAGTATTGAGAACTTTAATTTTAATCCCTTTTATATTCCTAAAAATGGTTTATTAGGGTTGATTTCAAATTTTAAAAATAGTTTACATTATAATAGAGGAAAACAAGATTTTTCTACAACCTACAGCTACTCCTCTAATAAATCAAAAAATACACTCTCCTTTGGATACATTGAAAATAATTTAAAATCACACCAATTAAATTTTATCCATAAGCTACATACGAATTGGCTATTTGACCTTAATTCAATTCTTGAAAACAAAGTAAGTATTAGTGAAAATTTTGAAAGTAAAAATCATAACCTAAATAAATTCAAAATTAATCCTAAAATAACATATATTTTTAATGAATCTAATAGATTAAATTTTTATTATCAGTTTTATACAAATGAAAATACAATAGGAAATTTTGAAGAACTTAAGCAGCAAAAGCTTGGTCTATCGTGTTATCTTTCAAAAAGTGAAAAATTAAATTTTACTTCAGAAATTAATTATTTTAATAATTCGTTTAAAGGGAATCCCAATACTATTATTGGATATATACTTATGGAGGGGCTACAAGTAGGATCAAATTATACTTGGTCCTTTACTGCGCAAAAGAAATTAACCAAATTCTTAGATTTAAATCTCTCCTATTTTGGACGTAAAAGTGAAAATAGCAATTCTATTCATAATGGTAATATTCAATTACGAGCTATCTTTTAAAAAAAAATATCCGTCTACCATTAAGTAGACGGATATCTATATTACAATTAAATTATAGTTTACTCAACTATAATTTTCTGTACTTTTCCAAAGGAGCTATTTCCAACCTTAACTAAATAAATTCCTTTTGCTACATATGACATATCTAGTGCATAATTAAATGTGCCTGTATTCTCAAATCTATGGAATACCATTCTTTGCCCAAGAACATTATAAACTGTCAATTCAATTTTTCCAACATATGGAGAATTTAGGTTAACATCAAATTGATTGTTGCCTAAACTAACAACTGAAAATTCAGAATTTTGATTTAAGTCATCTATTCCAAGTGAGGTTACAATATTAACAGTGTAATCTTCTGTCTCACCATACTGTGTCTCTTCACAAGCATCATCAGGAACTGGAGCATTCCAGTTTGTTTTTCCTCTCATTATGTGCTGACCAAGTGCTGCATCCTCAGCAATAACTAAAGCAGTAGTTCCAGTATATGTTCCTGCTGCTGAACCAGCACCAAGGACATAGTTGTCAACTACTAATTCATCTAATGAAAATATAAAGTCATCATTAAAGTCTATCCATACTCTAATATATTGATTTCCATATCCTGTAGTAACTGTTAGAGAATTGCTTGAGCCTTGTTCAAGGTCAGTAGATAGATTTGTAAAGTCTTCATAACCACTACCGCCAGTTCCAGTATTATTATCGATGTCCCCTAACTGGAATAAATGGAATCCATCACCAAATGAAAGATCTCCAGCAGGTGCACAATTAACATTATTTACTGTAACAGTAATTGAATCATTAGAGCTGTCATAATCAGAGGCTAATGAAGTATATGCAGTAATAGTATAAGAACCAAATGCAGAAAGATCAGCAAGATAAATAAAAGTATACTCAATAGTAGCATTTCCTTCTAGTGGTCCTGCAACTGTTTCTGTAATAACTGTTCCATCTAAATCAAATGAAATATCAAAATCAGATTGAGTAGCACCACCATAATTTGTGATAGTTACCGTTACTTGTTCCGTAGCAGATAAATTAGTTCCTGACGATGGAGAGCTAATAGCAGAGACTCCTATATCATTTGCATTTAAGTGGGATACGTCTGTTGTATATGAATCATTTGTACTATCCTCATCACCTGACATTGCTGTACTAGCCGTCATAGAATATGTATTTCCGACTGTAGACATATCTGTTGTGGCAGTAAATGTATATTGATCTGTTAGTGCAGATCCAATAGTACCAGTATAGGTTTCTGTTATAGCAGAACCTCCATCAACCTGATAAGTAACATCAAAATTTGATGCATCATTCTCTCCATAGTTGAAAATAGTAACTGTAACAGCCTCACTAGCAGTTAATGTTCCTGAAACTGGAGAATCTATATTTACAACACCAACATCATTGGCAAAATTTGCTGCGATTTGAAAAACCCCAACAACATTTGCTCTTGATCCTTCCATTAGTTCATTGTTAAACCAAAAGGCTTTATCATTGGAAGGATCTACTGCTAATTTTGAATAATCTCCAAATCTAGTGCCACCTATATTTCCAGTTCCTGCTTGAATTATTTCTTCTGCTATACTCATAGTTCCAAGTGCATCTGATGCATATCTTCCCGTATAATATGTACTTACAAACTGATCATTATCTCCGCCCATTCCACTATAACCTAGCCCAATATTTCCTTGTAGGTCCATGGCCATACTTGCATTCCATGCATGTTTACCATCTGGAGCTGCATATGTTCCTTCTTGATATAATGACCAAGGCTGGCCATCTCCATCTTGACGTAATTCAAACCAACGTACACCTGCTAAATTAGTAGCATCACCACTAATATTAACAACAAAATTAAGTATAGCAGAATTGTGGCTAGAGAATTTTCTAAACTGCGCTTGATTCATTATTGTAGACTGTAGCGCATCTATTGCTGCACCTCCTGGCTGTTGTAAATTATCCCATGCTCCTCCATCAAATATAGATATAAAAGGTGTTGTTGATATTTCTTGGGGAGATGAAGAAATAGAAGAATTAGCAGTATTATCCCAATCAACATCTGCTGTCCATATCTTTAAATGATCTGAAGATACTCCACCCCATCCATCATCAGCCATAAATACTATTGGCGCTGATCCTGCAGCAGGTAAGTTGTCATCAGTAACATTAAAAGCTTGAGGGCTTCGAAAACCAGTACCATTTATGCCTGGTAAAGAAAAATGTACAAATTGTGCTGTTTGTTCGCCAGCAATCATCGCATCTCTCTCTAAGGCATGCAAATCAGGAGGATTATCTGTAACATAGTATGCGTCACTCCAAATAGAAAGCTTATTATAATCACTTCCTGTACCCCAATTATAAACATACCATCCATCATTAATGGGATCAGGACCCTGTGAAACAGCAACTGTCCAACCATTTCCAAGTATTGTCAAAACAAATCTATCTGCGGCTGCATCATATGAAGCGGTTAAATCACAACAGTAACTACCTACTCCAAATACATTTCCTGGCGCTAATTGTCCAGTTAATGCATTTCCATCCTTATCAAATACTCTAAACCCTGTATTGAAAACCGCTACATAGTGATTCGGACCAACGGCTCCAGCAGGATCAGTAGGTGAGGAAGATGCAAATGCTGAAGTGAAAACAATACTAGGGGTTTTCCCTTGAATCTTTTGATATAATTCTCCCGGATCCTTTGATAACAAGTCCTCTCCAGTAGATCCTTTTCCTGCAACAATATCGTTAGGTGTTGCCTTGCCATCCTGCATTTCTTTTGTTTCATCTACATAAGGAATAAGATCATTCATTTTAGATGCTAGTGAAGGTACTTCATACATTTCCTCAGAAGTTCCTATTTCTATAGGCCCTATTTTGTCATTATCCTGTGAAAAAGAAAATAGTGATAATAAAAGAGCCAGCACTAATGTTGTAATTTTTATATTCATAATAATTGTATTTTTTTATTTTGAAAAGTGCATTAATCTATTTTTTTATTTTGAAAAGTGCATTAATTTATGGTTTTTGATCCAGAATATAAAATATTGACTATCAAAACTTTAAACTAACCAGTTTTTTAAATTAACCTCTTTTATTATTTCTTTTGATACACTATCTGTAGAAATTCTTTTTTGCTCCATAGTATCTCTATTTCTTATAGTTACTGTATTATTCTCTAAAGTTTGATGATCAATCGTAATGCATAAAGGAGTACCTATAGCATCTTGTCTTCTATATCTTCTACCAACAGCATCTTTTTCGTCATAAATAATGTTAAACTCAGTTTTTAGCTTATTATAAAGATCAGTTGCAATCTCAGACAAACCATCCTTTTTTACTAAAGGCAATATAGCTGCTTTGTATGGAGCTAAAACAGATGGAATTTTTAGGACTATTCTAGATGAATTATTGTCTAACTCTTCCTCGACAAGAGAATTTGATAAGACTGCTAAAAACATTCTATCAAGACCGATAGATGTTTCTACTACATAAGGGATGTAACTTTTATTGAGTTCTGAGTCAAAATATTGAAGTTTTTTTCCTGAATGTTTTTCATGCTGAGATAAATCATAGTCCGTTCTTGAATGAATCCCCTCTAGTTCTTTAAAGCCAAAGGGGAAATTATATTCTATATCACATGCTGCATCAGCATAATGAGCTAATTTAATATGATCATGGAATCTATAATTTTCTTTACCCAATCCTAGTGACATATGCCAGTTCATCCTATTTTCCTTCCATTTTTCATACCACTCCTGTTGTGTCCCAGGCCTTACAAAAAATTGCATTTCCATTTGTTCAAATTCTCTCATTCTAAAAATAAACTGTCTTGCTATAATTTCATTTCTAAATGCTTTTCCTATTTGAGCTATTCCAAATGGAATTTTCATTCTAGCTGATTTCTGGACATTTAAAAAATTTACAAAAATTCCCTGAGCAGTTTCAGGTCTTAAATAAAGATCAGAACTTGATTGAGCCGTTGATCCTACTTTGGTGCTAAACATCAAATTAAATTGTTTAACATCAGTCCAATTTTTGGATCCAGATATTGGATCAACAATTTCCAAATCTTCTATTAATTTTTTTAAAGATTTTAAATCATCCTCTTCAAGAGCCTTACTCATTCGGGAAGTAATTGATTCTATTTTTTCTTTATAGGCAACAATTCTATCGTTAGTAGTAATGAATTGATTTTCATCAAAATCATCTCCAAATCTCTTTTTTGCTTTAGCTATTTCCTTGTTTATTTTTGACTCAATCTTTTGACAGTATTCTTCTATTAATACATCTGCTCTATATCTTTTTTTAGAATCTTTATTATCTATTAATGGATCATTAAATGCATCAACATGTCCAGAAGCTTTCCATGTAAGGGGATGCATAAATATTGCACTATCAAGGCCTACAATATTATGGTTCATTTGAACTAAAGATGCCCACCAATACTTTTTAATATTATTTTTTAATTCAACACCATTCTGTCCATAGTCATATACGGCACTTAACCCATCATAGATTTCACTACTAGGAAAAATAAAACCGTATTCTTTAGCGTGGGAAACTACTTTTTTGAATTTATCGTCCATAGAACTCATGTTACAAAAATATAAAACGCTTTTAACTAAAGGAATGCTTTTTTTAAAATTATACGTTAATTTGTATTGAATCCATGAAAAAGTTAAAATATATTACTGGGATTTTAGTGCTTGTACTCCTATATGCATGTGCAAATAGAGGGAGGCCATCAGGGGGAGATTATGATACTACACCTCCAGTAATTATAAATTCTGAACCTGAAAATTTTACAAATAATTTTAATAGTTCTGAGGTAAATATTCTTTTTGATGAGTATATAAAAATTAGAAATTTACAAAAGGAATTAATTATTTCTCCTCCTATTGATCCTATCCCCGAAATAATGCCTGTCGGATCTGCAAGTAAAAATTTTACAATTAAGGGTCTAGACTCACTTAATCCCAATACGACCTATAGTTTCAATTTTGGAGAAAGCATTGAAGATAATAATGAAAGGAATCCCTTTTCAAACTTCAAATATGTTTTTTCAACCGGGCAATACATTGATTCATTAATAATTAAAGGCCATGTAAAAGATGCATTAGAAAGAGAGGTTGAAGAAGGGATAAATATATTATTATATGAGGTAGATTCATTATACAATGATTCCATTGTATATATAAAAAAACCAAAATACATTACTAAAGTAGTCGATAGCACTTCAACATTTAGACTAGAAAATTTAAAAACTGGAAATTACCTATTAATTGCTCTAAAGGAAGAAGAAAGTGAAAGAGATTACATATTTCAACCCAAGACAGACAAGATTGGGTTTGCTAAAGATTTTATACAAATCCCAAAGGACTCTACCGCTAAAATTCAAGTATTTAAAGAAGATCTCCCCTTTAAAATAAATAGGCCTAAACAGAAAACAAAAAATTCCTTTGTTTTTGGTTTTGAGGGTAAATTAGAGAAATTTAAAATTGATGTAATAGAACCAAAAGATCTAGAATTACAAAATAGAATAATAAAAGATCGTGATTCAGATACGCTATATTATTGGTTAAAATCATCATTAGACTTAGATTCAATTAAATTTTTAGTTTCAACTAAAACAAAAATTGACACATTTAAGATCAATCTAAGAAAAAACAAAACAGATTCTCTACAAATTAAATCCATACAAAGTAATTTGTTAAAATTTAATGAGAATCTAGAATTGCATGCAAATATACCCTATAGTAAAATTGATGTTAAAAAAATACAAGTGCTTGATAAAGATTCCATACAAGTTCCTTTCACATACGAGTTAGATACTATAAATAACATCTATAAATTTAATATTTCTAAAGATCAAGATCAATCCTATAGTTTTGAATTTTTGCCATTAGCCATAGAAGATTATTATGGCAATGCTAATGACACCTTATTCTATAAGTTAAAAACTAAAACATATGATGATTATGGAAATTTAAGATTAACAGTTAAAAATGCTGTTACTCCTATGATAATTCAGCTAGTTAATAGAGCTGGAGCAGTTAAATATGAACAATATGTTGAGGATTTAAATCCAATAGAATTCCAACATATAGATGCTGGAAAATATTATATTAGGATAATACTTGATTCAAATCAAAATAAAAAATATGATTCAGGAAGCTTCCTTAAAAGAAAATCTCCTGAAAAAGTCGCCTATTTCCCAGAAGAACTCGATGTTAGGGCGGGCTGGGATTTAATCCAGGAATTTATTTTAGAATAACCTTATTTTTTTAATTTTGCTTTAAGCAATTCCCTATTCATTCTTGCAATATCTTTGAAGGAGATAAAATTTAATCAGTAATTTCTTTCTTTTTCTTGCCAAAAAGCTTATTAAAAAGTATCATAACAGGATCATAATATCTGTCAACAACCCTTTCTTTAAGTGGAATTATAGCGTCGTCAGTAATCTGAATTTCTTCAGGACATACCTCAGTACAACATCTAGTTATGTTGCACATACCTGATCCATGCTCTTCTTTTATTTCTTTAATCCTATCAGCTCTATCCATTGGATGCATTTCTAAACTGGCAAGTCTAACCATAAATCTTGGACCAGCAAATTTATCTTTTCCTTCATTATCTCTTATTACGTGACACATGTTTTGACATAGATAGCACTCTATACACTTTCTAAAATGTTGAACTCTGTCTACATCTTTCTGCATCATAACAAAATCTTTTTCTTTGTCTTTTTCAGAAGGAGAGAAAGGTAATATTTTTTGATTTTGTTTATAATTCCATGATACATCAGTCACAATATCTCTCATAACTGGAAAAGATTTCAAAGGTGTAATTATAACCGTTTTATCTTCTTCAAACTCGTTCATTCTTGTCATGCAAGCAAGTCTTGGTTTACCGTTAATTTCAACACTGCATGAACCACATTTTCCTGCTTTACAATTCCATCTACATGCAAGATCATTGGCTTGATCTGCTTGAATTCTATGAATCACATCGAGAACTACCATGCCTTCTGAGACATTACACTTATAACTAACTAACTCTCCTTTTTCATCATTTCCTCTATATATTTTAAAATCTCTTTCTTTCATATTGTAGATTATAATTTATTGTGATCAATTATAACTTCTTTCTCTAGGTCTTCTATAGGAGAGTTTGCAATTCTTTTAAGTTCTTTGTCCGGTTCAGACCTTTTAACTTTAATTGTTTGCATTTCACCATTAGCCCCTTTTTTATTGATGATATTATACTCTAACCATTCATCCCTCTCAGATGGAAAGTCTTCTCTTGTATGTGCCCCTCTACTCTCCTCTCTTAATAAAGCAGCCCTTGCAACAGATTCTGAAGAAATAAGTAAATTTCTAAGTGCTAGAGCTTCGTGCCATCCAGGATTAAACTGGCTTGATCCTGGAGCTTTAACTTTTTGGAATTGTAATTTCATGTCTTCAATTCTATTAATTCCATATTGTATTTCTTTCTTAGTTCTAATAATCCCAACGTTGTATTGCATATTTTTTTGAAGATCTTCATGTATCAAATAAGGATTATTTCCCTTTTCTCTATTCAAAATAGATGTTGCATTTTTAATAATTCTTTTAATATCACCATCATCTGCTTTAGGCATAGACTTTAATCTCTTTGAATATTTTGCTGCTTCCATTCCGGATAAGTTTCCGAAGACAAGAAGGTCTGATAAAGAATTTCCGCCAAGCCTGTTAGCCCCGTGCATTCCACCAGCAGCCTCACCACAAGAAAATAACCCATCTACTGTCGTCATAGATGTCTCAGCATCTACTTTAATACCCCCCATAAAGTAGTGACATGTTGGGCCAACTTCCATAGGTTCTTTAGTAATATCTAGTTCAGCCAATATCTTGAATTGATGGTACATGGATGGGAGCTTTTTCTTTATATCTTCAGATGATCTTTGTGTCGCTATATCCAAATAAGCACCTCCATGTTCTGATCCTCTACCAGCTTTAACCTCAGCATTGATTGCTCTAGCAACAACATCTCTAGTTAATAGTTCAGGTGGTCTTCTAGCATCCTTATCTCCCTCAAGCCATCTTGCAGCTTCTTCTACAGAATTAGCTGTTTCATTAGCAAATTTCTTTGGTATATAGTTAAACATGAATCTATTGCCTTCACTATTTTTAAGTATTCCTCCTTCACCACGAACTCCTTCTGTAACCAAAATACCTTTTACTGATGGAGGCCAAACCATTCCTGTTGGATGAAATTGGTTAAATTCCATATCAATCAACTCGGCGCCAGCTTCAAATGCCATTCCATAACCATCTCCAGTATATTCCCAACTATTAGATGTTACTTCCCAAGCTTTTCCAGCGCCACCAGTGGCAAATATTAAAGATTTAGTCTCAAATATTATAAATTCACCAGTTTCTCTGTACATGCATACAATTCCCGATACTTTGCCAGATTTATCTTTTAAAATATCTAATGCAGTACATTCCATATGAATATCTATACCTTGATGAATCCCATGATCTTGAAGAGTTCTAATCATCTCAAGTCCAGTTCTATCTCCTACGTGAGCTAATCTAGGATATCTATGTCCTCCAAAATTTCTTTGATTAATAAGGCCATCTCTGGTTCTATCAAAGACTGCTCCCCAATGTTCTAATTCTCTTACTCTCTTAGGTGCACCTTTTGCATGTATTTCAGCCATCTTCCAATTATTGAGCATTTTTCCTCCCCGCATAGTATCTCTGAAATGTATTTTCCAATCATCTCTATTATCTACATTTCCTAATGCTGCAGCCATTCCTCCTTCAGCCATTACAGTATGTGCTTTTCCTAGAAGTGATTTACAAATAAGTCCTACTTTTATTTTTTTATCTTGAGATGCTGCTATTGCAGCAGACAAACCTGCACCTCCAGCACCTATTATTAGTACATCAAATTGCAATCTTCTAATTCCTGATATATCAAGCATAATTATATTCCCCAAGTATTTATATCATTAATTACTCCCATTGATACAAGTCTAACATATACGTCAGCAAACCCTACCCATACTAGACTTAACCAAGCAAATAATTGATGCCTTCTATTTAAAATTGTAACTATCTTCCAACTGTTATGATTCACTTTATCTTTATATAGACTGCAAGAATAACAATCTAAATTTCCTCCCACGAGATGTCTTATAGAATGGCATCCAAAAGTATAACATCCTAGAAGAATGGGATTTATAGTTAATACTATAGTCCCAACACCTATACCGAATTTTCCATCATTAAAGAATGAAAGGAATGCATCATAACTTAATATAAAGATAAATATTACTGCAAAGTACATAGCATACCTATGAATATTCTGAACAAGTAGTAATCCTGTTTCCCCGTCATAACTCTTTCCAGAACTAAAAGCATTAATATTTCCATTAGTAAGTGTAGAAATTTTTGAAGGAATTCCTTTAATAGGTTGAACAGCACAAGCTGGTGGATTTAAGGAAAATGCTCTATAATATGCCTTTCTATAATAGTAACATGTAAATCTGAAAGACAAAGGAAATATAAGAATCAACCACGCTGGGGATTGTCCAGGAAGCCAACTAAGCCATTCAGGCCAAGAGCCTAATAAGGAATGATTCATTGGCGGCACTCCAGGCTTTGAAACATCGATATAAACGGAAGGAGAGTAGAATGGAGAAAGATATCCTCCAAAACCTTCATTACCCCCGCTCCACCAAAAGTATTCTCCTTGCCATGCAGCCCATGTAGAATACACTATAAAAATAAGTAATCCAAGAAGTACTAAGAGAGGAGATATCCACCATTTATCATCTATTAATTCATTTGTTATTAAGTCTTTTTTTAACATCTGTCCTTATAGTTGCACAAATATACATCCCAAAACTTTGAAACAAAAAATTATTACCCATAAAATGAGAAAACATATTAAAAAGTGATTCGTTAAAAATAGAAGTTATATGAATTAAAAAATATTGCAGCAAAAACCCATTAAAAAAACGGCAATATCTGCCATTTTTTTTCTAAAGGATTAATAGGGTCATTACTGAATAAATTATTAGAAAAGTCATTATTGGATATAGAATCGTAATATAGATCCTTAAAGGTTTGAACTCTCTCCTTTAGAATATTGTTTTTCTCTATATAGTTAGGATCAGTTGGCTTAATGGGTAATCTAAGTAGATTATTATGCCAATCTTCATCCCAATCACTAAGCCTACATTTAACACCCGTACTTTTTTTGATAATTCTTGGTTTAGCATTAGGGAAATTATTCCACTTGTGATCCCTGTGATAATAACGGATACATACCATTAACTCATCAGTATCAGAATACTGATCCTTTGGCTTTCTGTAATTCAGAGAATATGTTAATTTATTTCTCATTTACTTGTTATTAACGTGTTACAATAATATAACAAATATACTAAAAGTGTATATTATATGAAATTTTTGTTAAAAAATTTGTAACACGTACATTTTCCCATATATATATATACTATTAGAGAATATTTTGTAACACATACTTCATAATTATAAAATTTAATGTGTTACAAATTATTATAATAATGAAAAATAGTAATAATACAGAAATCAAATGAAATTCCTGTGCTGTATATATAAGTAGAAACCTTAATAGATTGAATTTTCAAATTTATGTATAGTAACGGTTTAGGCTGTCAGGCATAAATTCAACATATTTATTTTAAAGTTGTTACATTTATAAAGAAATATAATCAAATGAAATACGACAAAATAAAATCAGAGCTTTTTATAAAGAATAGGAAAAACTTCATGAAAAATATGGCGGGTAAAAGCATTGCCTTTTTTAATTCTAATGATATATACCCTATAAGTGCTGACTCTACCCTTGCCTTTGAACAGCATAGAGATATATTTTATTTGTCTGGTGTTGATCAAGAAGAAAGCATCTTGGTATTATGCCCAAATGCTGCTGATGAAAAACATAGAGAAATTTTATTTTTAAAAGAAACAAATGAGCATATAGCCGTTTGGGAAGGGCCTAAACTAACAAAACAACAAGCCTTTGAAACAAGTGGTGTCAGAACAGTCTATTGGTTAAAAGATTCTGATAAAATAATTGCAGAACTAGTTGATCAGTGTAATACAATTTATTATAATCACAATGAACATTATAGGGCAAAAGTAGAAACTGAAACAAGAGAAGAACGCTTTAATAAATGGCTTAAAAAAACATATCCACATAAAAAATCTGAAAGAAGTAATCCATTTCTACAAAGACTAAGATCGGTGAAAGATCCAATTGAAATTGATCTAATACAAAAGGCCTGTAATATTACTAACAAAGGATTTAGAAGAATATTAAATTTTGTAAAACCAGGGGTATGGGAATATGAGATTGAAGCAGAATTTATTCATGAATTTTTAAATAATCGCTCTAAAAGATTTGCTTACACTCCAATTATTGCATCTGGTCAAAATGCAAATATTCTACATTACAACGAGAATAATAAGAAGTGCAAAGATGGAGAATTAATTCTTTTGGATGTAGGTGCTGAATATGCAAATTACTCCAGTGATATGACAAGAACTATTCCAGTGTCTGGAAGGTTCACTCATAGACAAAAAGATATTTATAATGCAGTATTAAAGGTGAAAAATGAAGCCACAAAAATGTTAGTTCCTGGAGCAGATTGGGAGCAATATCATTTGGAAGTGGGAAAATTAATGACCTCTGAATTACTGACCTTAGGTCTACTAGACAAAAAGGATATTCAAAATGAAACAAAACAGAAACCTGCCTATAAAAAATACTTTATGCACGGTACATCACATCATATGGGCTTAGACACTCATGACTATGGACTGTTAGACGAGCCTATGCAAGCAAATATGGTTTTTACTGTTGAACCTGGGATTTATCTGCCCGATGAAGGTTTTGGAATTCGACTAGAAGACGATGTGGTAATTCAACAAACAGGAGACCCTCTCAATCTAATGAAAGACATTCCTGTTGAAATTGAAGAAATTGAAGAATTAATGAATAATTAATTTTTAGCTCCCCAACCTCTAGCTTTTAATTCAACAGATGATTCATCCCTTAAAATCAAATTACAGCCTGCTTTTTCTTCTTTTATATATCCAATGACAGTTAAATTTGGATTTGCCTTAATTTTCGGATAATCCTTTTGTGATATGGTCATAAGTAATTCATAGTCTTCTCCACCGTTTAAGGCAATTGTAGTAGAATCAATTTTAAACTCTTCACAAGTTGAAATTAACTGGGGATCCATGGGTATTTTATTTTCATACAAGTCACAACCGACCTTACTTTGTTTACAGATATGTAATAGTTCGGAAGATAAACCATCACTAATATCAATCATTGAAGTTGGTTTTACTTTTAAATCGGACAAAAGACGTATAATATCCTTTCTCGCTTCAGGTTTCAGTTGTCTTTCCATCAGATAAGTATATTGATCCAAATCTGGCTGATTTTTTGGGTTTACTTTAAATACCTCTTTTTCTCTCTCCAAAACCTTCAAGCCCATAAATGCTGCTCCAATATCTCCAGTAACAACGATTAAATCATTGGCTTTTGCTCCATTTCTGTAAACTATATCAGATAAATTTGCCTCCCCAATAGCTGTTACAGAGATAGTAAGTCCTGAAACAGAAGAGGCTGTATCGCCTCCTATTAGGTCTAAATCATATTTTTTAGTAGCCAATTGAATCCCAGAGTATAATTCTTCAATTGCTTCAAGGGGGAACCTGTTAGAGATGGCAACAGAAACTGTGATATGTTTTGCATTGGCGTTCATGGCATATATATCAGAGATATTAACCATTACTGCTTTATATCCAAGGTGTTTTAAGGGCATATAGCTTAAATCAAAATGAACCCCTTCAATCAAGAAATCAGTAGATATTACTACCTTTTTAGACTTATAATCTAGTACAGCAGCATCATCCCCTATAGATGTTATGGTAGATTTATGCCTTATCTTCAAGTCTTTTGTAAGAATATCTATAAGATTAAACTCCCCAATATCCTCTAATTTTGTTGAACTTTTTTCCTTATTTTCTAACATGGGCTCAAATTTACATTCTTTTTACTTAAAACATAGTTAATTATATGAGTAATAATCCTAAAAATGTTAAAAAAATATAGTTTAGTTGTATCTTTGTAGTCTAGTAAATTTTAATAGTGTGATTAGTATAACAAACATTGCCCGCAATCAGGTAATAAAATTAATGAAACAAGATGGCTATAGCCATGACGCTGACTTTGTAAGAGTTGGTGTAAACAGTGGTGGATGTTCAGGACTTTCATATGAATTAAAATTTGATAATAAGACAGGTGATGATGATAAAGTTTTTATGGATAATGAGATAAAAATAATTGTCGATAAAAAAAGTTTATTATACCTGGCAGGAACAACGCTAGAATATTCTGGAGGATTAAATGGCAAAGGATTTATTTTTGTAAATCCAAATGCTAATAGAACGTGTGGATGTGGAGAAAGTTTTTCTTTATAATAAAATACTATGAGTAAGTATACAGAAGATGATTTAAAGAAAGAATTAGAAACCAAACAATACGAGTATGGTTTTTATACAGATATAGAATCTGACACGCTTCCCGTTGGGTTAAATGAAGAAGTCGTCATAGCAATATCCAAGAAAAAAGAAGAGCCATCTTGGATGACTGACTGGAGATTAGATGCCTTTAAAATTTGGAAACAGATGAAGGAGCCTAACTGGGCTAATGTTAAATATAAAAAGCCTGATTTTCAAAAGATTTCATATTACTCCGCTCCATCAAATAAACCAAAATATAATAGTCTAGACGAGGTTGATCCTGAATTACTTGCAACATTTAAAAAGCTAGGTATTTCTGTAGATGAGCAAAAGAAATTATCAGGAGTTGCTATGGACGTAGTTATCGATTCTGTTTCAGTTGCCACAACCTTTAAGGATACATTAAATGAAAGAGGGATAATATTCTGCTCTATTAATGAGGCAATAAAAACTCATCCTGAACTAGTAAAAAAATATATTGGATCCATTGTTCCAAAGACAGATAATTTTTATGCTGCCTTAAACTCAGCTGTATTTAGTGATGGTTCATTTTGTTATATTCCTAAAGGTGTAAAATGCCCAATGGAACTCTCAACATATTTTAGAATTAATGAAGCGGGAACAGGACAGTTTGAAAGAACATTGGTAGTGGCTGATAAAGGTAGTTTTGTAAGCTACCTAGAGGGATGCTCTGCGCCAAGTAGAGATGAAAATCAGTTGCATGCAGCGGTAGTTGAACTAATTGCACTAGATGATGCAGAGATAAAATATAGCACTGTTCAAAATTGGTATCCTGGGGATTCTAAAGGAAATGGAGGAGTTTATAATTTTGTTACTAAAAGAGGCTTATGTGAGAAAAATGCCAAAATCTCATGGACGCAAGTTGAAACCGGTAGCGCTGTTACATGGAAATACCCTTCATGCATCCTTAAAGGAGATAATGCAGTTGGAGAATTCTACTCAATAGCTGTCACGAATAACTTCCAGCAAGCTGACACTGGTACAAAAATGATTCATTTAGGAAACAATACTAAATCTACAATTATTTCAAAAGGAATTTCTGCAGGAAAATCTCAAAATAGCTATAGGGGATTAGTACATATAAGCCCAAGGGCAAATAATGCCAGAAATTTCTCTCAGTGTGATAGCTTATTAATTGGAAATAAGTGCGGTGCACATACATTTCCATATATAGAAACTAAAAATAAATCTGCCCAAGTTGAACATGAGGCTACAACTAGTAAAATAGGTGAAGACCAAATTTTTTACTGCAACCAAAGAGGAATTGAAACAGAGAAAGCTATTGCACTAATAATAAATGGCTTTAGCAGAGAGGTGTTAAATAAATTGCCTATGGAATTTGCTGTTGAGGCTCAAAAGCTTCTCGAAATTAGTTTAGAAGGTTCCGTTGGATAATTTTAAAAAAAAAATATGCTTAAAATAAATAATTTACATGCACAGATTGAAGATAAAAAAATCCTAAATGGGATTAATCTTAATATAAAAGCAGGAGAAGTTCATGCAATAATGGGCCCTAATGGTTCTGGTAAAAGCACATTGGCTTCAGTAATTGCAGGAAAAGAAGATTATGAAATCACTAAAGGGGAAATGCTCTTTAATGATGATTCTATTGATGAGCTATCTGCTGAGGAAAGAGCTCATAAAGGTATATTTATGTCATTTCAATATCCAATTGAAATTCCTGGGGTAACAATAACCAATTTTATTAAAACTGCAATTAATGAAACACGTAAGGCAAGAGGAGAAAAAGACATGCCGGCAGGTCAAATGTTAAAACTATTAAGAGAAAAATGCAGCATGCTGGGAATAGACAGAAAATTTTTATCAAGATCAATAAATGATGGATTTTCTGGTGGAGAGAAAAAGAGAAATGAAATATTTCAAATGGCAATGCTAGAGCCAACTTTATCAATTCTGGATGAAACGGATTCAGGACTTGATATTGATGCGCTTAAAATTGTTGCCAGTGGAGTAAATAAGTTAAAGAAAAAAGATAATGCTGTAGTGATAATTACCCATTACCAAAGATTGCTTGATTATATTATTCCTGACTATGTACATATATTGTTTGATGGAAAAATAGTTAAGTCTGGCAAAAAAGATCTTGCAGTAGAACTAGAAAAGAGGGGATACGATTGGATTAAAGAAGAGATTAATAATTAAAGATAATGATTGATTTAAAAGAAAAATTACTTTCATCATTTATAGCTTTTGAGAATCAAACTAATATTGATAGTTACGTTCATGAGGTTAGGTCTGAGGCTATAAAACAATTTGAATCAATTGGCTTCCCTGATAAAAAATTAGAGAACTGGAAGTACACTTCTTTAAAGAATCTTTTAAATACTGATTATACTGTATTGCCAGAAATAAATAACGTATTAGAGTTTAAGAATATTAAAAAATATCTTATTGATGATATCGATTCTTATAAGGTAATTTTTGTAGATGGAAAGTACTGTTCTCACCTTTCAGAAACAACACATGAGGGAATGGATATCTGTATTTTATCCGCTGCATTAACTCAATCAAAATATGAACTTATTATTGAAAATTATTTTAATAAAATAGCTCTTAAAGATGGCATTACCTCTTTAAATACAGCCTTCTCAAATGAAGGGGTTTTCATTCATATTCCAAAAAATAAGTTTGTAGAAAAACCCATACAAATAATACATTTTTCAACTGGCAATGAATCCTCGCTTATGTTTCAGCCTAGAAATATGATTGTCGTAGATGAAAATTCACAAGTACAAATTATTGAAAGGCATCAAAGCTTAAGCAAAAATAAAGTTTTCACCAATAGTGTTACTGAGATTTATGCAGATAAAAAATCTATAATTGATTATTATAAAATTCAAAATGATAATTTACAAGCATCACTTATTGACAATACCTATGTAAACCAGCAACGCAATAGTTCCTTTTCAATGCATACATTTTCATTTGGAAATGAATTGGTAAGAAATAATTTAAATATTTCACAAAACGATGAGTTTATTGAAACCACTATAAAAGGGATTACAATTATTGGTGACAATCAACATGTAGATCATAACACCCTTATTCAACATAATAAACCAAACTGCAATAGTCATCAAGATTATAAAGGCATCTATGATAATAAATCAACTGGAGTGTTTAACGGACAAATTGTTGTAAATAAACAAGCTCAAAAGACAAATGCTTTCCAATCAAACAATAATATTCTACTCTCTAACAAGGCAACTATAAATGCAAAGCCTCAGCTTGAAATATATGCAGATGATGTTAAATGCTCGCATGGATGTACAGTGGGTCAACTAGATAAAAATGCATTATTTTATTTAAAATCAAGAGGAATTCCAGAAAAAGAGGCAACTGCACTTTTAATGTATGGTTTTGCAAATAACATATTAAAGAGCGTAAAAATTCCTGAAATTAAAACCCGAATAACTAATATCATTGCCAATAAATTAGGAGTAAAGATTGGTTTCAATTTATAAATGAAAAATACAACTGGATTTAATATAGCATCAATTCGTGAGGATTTTCCAATACTTAGATCAAAAGTAAATGGGAAACAGCTAGTATATTTTGATAATGCTGCCACCACTCAAACTCCAAAAGTTGTAATAGATGCAATAGTTTCATACTACTCAACTCTTAATGCCAATATTCATAGAGGTGTTCATTCCTTAAGTCAAAAAGCAACTGAAGCTTATGAGGGTGCAAGAAAAAAAATTCAAAAACATCTTAATGCAAAAAACTCAAGTGAGATCATTTTTACTTCAGGCAGCACCCACAGTATTAATTTAGTTGCAAATGGATTTATTGATTTATTAAAATCAGGAGATGAAATTATTGTTTCATATCTCGAGCATCATAGCAATATTGTTCCATGGCAAATGCTATGCGAAAAAACTGATGCAATAATGAAAGTTATTCCAATGAATCAGGATGGGGAATTAATTTTTTCAGAATATGAAAAATTGCTGTCTAATAAAACTAGAGTTGTATTTGTAAACCACGTTTCTAATGCTCTTGGCACAATAAACCCAGTAAAAGAAATTATCAGTAAAGCACATGAATTTGGAGCAGCAGTTTTAATTGATGGTGCACAGGCACTTCCTCATTTTGAAGTAGATGTCAAAGATTTAGATGTTGATTTTTATGTTGGATCAGCTCATAAATTCTATGGACCAACTGGAGTTGGAATTCTATATGGAAAAGAAAAATGGCTAAATAAACTTCCTCCCTACCAAGGTGGTGGAGAAATGATTGATGAGGTAACATTTGAAAAAACTACCTATGCTAAACTTCCAAATAAATTTGAAGCAGGGACTCCCAACATATCAGGAGTGATTGCTTCTGGCATAGCCATAGATTATATAAATAATATTGGACTGAAAACAATATTAAAATATGAGAACGCATTACTTAAATATGCCACTGAAAAACTCCTTGAAATTGATGGAATAAAAATATATGGGAACACTGATAATAAAACTTCTGTTATTTCTTTTAATCTAGGAAATATTCATCATTATGATATTGGCTCTATAATTGATAATGAAGGTATCGCTGTTAGAACTGGTCATCATTGTGCTCAGCCTATAATGGATTATTATAAAATCCCTGGAACTATTAGATTATCGCTAAGTTTCTATAACACCAAAGAAGAAATTGATTCTTTAATTAGTGCAATAATACTGGCTAAAAAAATGCTTTCATAAATTTTTATAAAAAAATAAATTGACAATAGATCAAATACAAAACGAAATTATTTCAGAGTTTGACATGTTTAATGATTGGACTGAAAAGTATGAATATATTATTGACCTTGGGAAAAGTTTGCCAGTCATAAATGATGCATTTAAAACTTCAGATAACACAATTAAAGGATGTCAAAGCAAAGTATGGCTTTATGCAGAATATATTAATAATAAACTTATATTTACAGCTGACAGCGATGCTATAATTACAAAAGGAATTGTAGCTATCTTGATTAGGGTTTTTTCAAATCAATCCCCTAAAGATATAGTTGATGCTAAAACAGATTTTATTGAAAAAATTGGATTAAAGCAGCATCTATCTCAAACAAGAGCAAATGGATTATCAAGCATGATAAAACAAATTAAGTTATATGCTGTTGGTTATTTAAATAAATAAAAATGAGTGAAGAAGTATTTAATTCAAATGCAATAGGAGATAAAATAATAAGTGTTATAAAAACAATTTATGATCCAGAAATTCCTGTTAATATTTATGAGCTTGGATTAATTTATGATGTAATGGTAAACGAAAATTTTGATGTCAAAATATTAATGACATTAACTACTCCAAATTGTCCAGTAGCAGAGACTCTACCTGTTGATGTAGAAAATAAAGTAAAAACTATAAAAGGGATTAAAAGTGCAGAAGTTGAAATAACCTTTGATCCTCCATGGACACAGGATCTTATGAGCGAAGAAGCAAAACTTGAATTAGGAATCTTATAGACTTGAGACTATAATGTCCAAAGAAATCATTAATAGAGTAGAAAACAGTAAGCTAATTTCAATTGATCTTGGAGACTATTATTTGCCTGGAAAAAGACATGAACTTGATATAAAAGACTGGCTAATTGACGGCCTATATCTAAAGGAAAAAGAATTTAGAACAGCTGTAAAAAATCATAATTGGATTCAGTACAAAGATACTTTTGTTGCAATAAATTGTACAAGTCAAGCCATCATCCCGCCATGGGCATATATGTTAATTTCTACACAACTATCAAATAATGCCAAAAAAACTGTTATTGGAAATTTAAATGATTTAGAGAGAGAAAATTTTGAAGATCAAATTGAAAAAATAAACCTATCTCTTTACCAAGATAAGTCAGTTGTTATTAAAGGATGTTCAAATAATAAAGTGCCTATCTCAACATATTATAATCTATGTTCTAAGCTCCTTCCTGTAGCTAAGAGTATAATGTATGGTGAGGCATGCTCTTCAGTCCCAGTATTTAAAAAAAGATCCTAGCTGATTTCAGGATACAGAAAGTCATTATAAGGAAATCTTGTTATATGAATTTTTCTCACCTCATTATAAAGACAGCCTTTTAATTCTTCTATGTTAGTTTTATTTATTGCAGAAATAAATTTTACCTTATCACCAAGCTTATTCATCCATGTATGCTCCCATTCTTGTATAGAAAAATTACTCTTATTTCTTTCTACTATTAAATCATCCTTGTCATAATTGACAGGCTCATAATTATCTATTTTATTAAAGACCATTATAGATGGCTTTCCTAAGGATTTTATTTCATCTAATGTCTTTTCAACAGCCTCAATATGCTCTTCAAAATTAGAATGAGAAATATCAACCACGTGTAAAAGCAGGTCTGCCTCTCTTACTTCATCAAGAGTGCTTTTAAAAGATTCAATTAATTGTGTTGGAAGTTTTCTAATAAACCCAACCGTATCGCTTAATAGAAAAGGAAGATTCCTTATTACAATTTTTCTTACAGTGGTGTCCAAAGTAGCAAATAATTTATCTTCTGCAAAAACCTTGGATTTACTCAATAAATTCATAATTGTAGATTTCCCTACGTTTGTATATCCTACAATAGCTACTCTAATTAACTTACCTCTATTTCCTCTTTGCACATGCATCTGCTTGTCTATCGATTTAATTTTTTCTTTTAAAAGAGATATTTTATCACGCACAATTCTTCTGTCAGTTTCTATTTCAGTTTCTCCAGGACCTCTCATTCCAATCCCTCCCTTCTGTCTTTCTAAATGCGTCCACATTCCTTTTAATCTAGGTAAAAGATACTGGCACTGAGCCAGCTCAACTTGTGTTTTTGCATAACTAGTAGCAGCGCGTTGGGCAAAAATATCCAATATCAAATTAGTTCGATCAAGAACCTTGCAATTAAAAATTTTACTAATATTTCTCTCTTGAGTTGGAGATAATTCATCATCAAAAATTACTGTGCTAATATCATTAGCTAGAATAAATTCTTTAATTTCTGAAATTTTCCCGCTTCCAATAAAAGTCTTTGGGTTAGGCATGTTCATCTTCTGTACAAACCTTTTTACTACTTTTCCTCCTGCTGTTATTGTTAAAAAATCTAATTCATCCAAATAATCTTTTGATTTTTCAACTCCTTGAGCTTGTGTAACTATGCCAACTAAAACCGTGTTTTCCAAATTCTATTTTTACTTTAATTATTAGAGCTTACAAATATACAAATCCAAAAAAATTGATTATATAAAAATATACTCAAAAGTATGATGATTTTAATTTTGCATTTGTATATTTAGTTAAATTAGATATTTCCTTTTATATATTTATTTATTCATGAGAAAGATATTTTTATTTTTATTATTTTTTTTCATTTTCATAGTAACTACCAAGGCCCAAGAAAATACAACAGTTGATTGTAGTGGTGGCCCTATTACTACTACATTCTGCTACGACACGGGATTAGATAACTCCTATTCCTTTGTTAGTAATGATGGCAGTCCATTAAATCTAACTATTGACTCTGGAGAAGTTGAACAAGGATGGGATGAGCTAGTAATATTAGATTCTGATGGAAGTGAACTCTATAATGGCTATGGAGATGGAGGAAATATTACAGGATTAAGTTTCCAGTCAACTGGCGACAATATAACTCTTGTTGTGCAAGAAGATGCAAGTATAAGTTGTGTGAGTAGTGCTGCTATAGATCCTATAACAATTACGGTCTCTTGTGCTACTTGTGTGAATCCAAGTGTTGATTTTGAAATGGTTAGCGATTGCTTGAATGCTCCTCAATTTTATGTAGATATAGATGTTACAGATTTAGGCTCAGCAGGAAGTCTTACAATTGTAGACGATCAAGGAAGCGCTAGTGTAAGTATATCCGCTATTGGAACCTATCAATTTGGACCTTATGCAAACAATACCTTTGTACAAATGAATGTCACAAGTGATGATGACCCTAATTGTTTTGCAAATAGTGCTTCAATCACTCAAGAATATTGCGCAATAACTCTTGTAGACTGTGGAGTCGGTCCTATTTCAAATTTCTATTGCTATGGAAATAATGATACTACACAATTTGAATACGTAAGCTCCGATGGATCTCCATTAAATCTAACAATAGATTCTGGCTTCATAGAGGCTGGATGGGATGCATTATTAGTACTAGATTCAGATGGAGTTACCCCTCTTTTCTTTGGTGATAATGGTGGTGATCTAACAGGATTAACATTCCAATCAACAGGAGATACAATTTATTTTGGTGTACAAACCGATGGTTCTATTAGTTGTGCCTCAGGCAGTGCAGCATATGCTGGAGGAATTGACTATACTGTAGCTTGTGCTACATGTACTAATCCAACAGCTGAATATACAGTTATTGATGATTGTGCCAATGGAGATCAATTCTTAATTGATGTAAATATAACAAGCATGGGAGATGCTCAGTCCCTAACAGTCTCTGACAATTATGGAACAGCTACAGGCCAAGCTACAGAAACTGGAGTTGTGCAAATGGGGCCTTACCCATTCCTAACCGGTATAGTAATAACCATATCAAATGATCAAGATGTAAACTGTGTAATTAATAGCAATGCTATTCAATTGTTTGCTTGTCCGCCTGCAAATGATAATTGTAGTGGATCTATAGAGGCAGTAGTAAATACAGATCAGTCTTGTTCGCTAACCACTTCTGGCACATTATCTGGAGCTTCGCCTTCAGGGAATGCTAGTGCATGTTTGGCGAGTGCAGATGATGATGTGTGGTTTGATTTTGTAGCTTTAAGTGAAGTTCAGTTAATTTCTCTAGTAGATATCTCAGGATCAACAACCAGTTTAGGACATGCATTATATATTGGTACTGGAGATGTAGACTGTAATACATTAACCGAACTATATTGTAGTAATGACACTTCAAGTATAACACCAGATCTTACCCCAGGGGTTACATATTATGTTAGAGTTTTTTCAAATGGCACTAATAATGAAAATGTAGATTTTGAATTATGTGTTAAAGATGCGCCTGATAATACATCATGTGAAAATGCATCAAACTTTTGTGGTGAAGGAGGTGCTTTATATGGTTCTAATATTTTTGATTTCCCAAGTTTAGGTCAAATTGCATGTTTATACACTACTCCAAATCCATCATGGAATATTCTTCAAATTGGTGAATCTGGCACTATAGATATACAAATTGTTCAAAATACACAATTTGATGATAATGGAAATGCTACTGGCGCTGGACTAGATGTAGATTTTGTGTTATGGGGTCCATTTGATTCTTCTGAAGATTTTTGTGAAGCAGGAGTATTAGATCAAGGATGTCCAGATCCTTTCAATTGTCCTAATAACACATCCAGTCCTAATTTTTATCCTTATGGAAATATTGTTGATTGTAGCTATTCAATATATAGTGTGGAAAATCTAACAATTGAAAATGCAGTAAATGGCGAAATATACGTGCTGCTAGTAACAAACTATTCTAATAATTCAGGAATAATCCAAATTCAACAAACAAATGCTGGGCAGACTGGAGCAGGATCAACAATTGCGAGTATTGAAGTAGATTTAGGAGGTGATCAAGATTTATGTGGATATCCTAATTATGAATTAAATGCAAATTCTCCTTTTGCAGATTATTATGAATGGTATCAAGATGGAGTAATAATTTCAGATGCAAATGAGTCTATTTTACAAGTTACTGATACTGCAAATTATAGTGTTATTGTATATGATCAACAGTGTAGTGCAACTGCAGAAGATTCTGTTACAATTAATTTTTATAATGAAGCTACTGCCAATCAAGCTGAAGATCTAATAACTTGTGATGACTCAAGTGCAGATGAAGTTGAAGACTTTGATCTTAATATAGTTACAAATGATATCCTAGGGGCTCAAGATAGCTCTGAATTTATTGTTACATATTTTCTAAGCATAAGCGATGCTCAAAATAATATAAATCCTATTTCATCGCCATATACAAATGTTTCAAATCCACAAACTATTTATGCTAGAGTAGAACATGTAAATGCAGTAGGCTCAAGTTCTGGTTGTTTCGCAACTACTAGTTTTGACCTAGTTATTTCTGGGCCAACACCAGAAGCTTTATCGCCAGGTGAAATTATAGTATGTACTGATCAAAGTGAAGACGGAATTGAAGTCTTTAATCTTGCTGCTCAAGATGATGTTATATTGAATGGTCAGGATTCTGAATTATTTGATGTCTCCTATTATTTATCTGAAGAAGATGCTTTAAATTCAAATAATCCTTTAGATCCAATTATTGAAAATTCAACTAATCCACAAACTATTTATGCTAGAGTAGAAAGCAATCAAGCTTATGACTGTTATAGCATAACTAGTTTCGATTTAGCAGTTTGTCAAATTCCTGAAGGCATATCACCAAATGGAGATGGATATAATGACACATTTATTCTCAATGGCTATAATGTTAATACTTTATACATATATAATAGGTATGGAAAAGTAGTGTACAATACAAATAATTATAATAATGATTGGGCAGGGCAATCAAACGAAGGAAAAAAACTGCCAGTTGGAACATACTTTTATCATATGATTTATGATGATAATTTACAAAAAACTGGATGGGTATATTTAAACTATTAGATTGCTCTGTTATGTATTTGTGATTTACTAAAATATATACTAGTTTTATTGAAATTAACTTATTCAGTGCTAATGGCTTAATCTATCCGATTATATTTTGTTGGCCTCTGAAATATTTTGTTATTGATTATGAAAAAAATTACATCATTTATTTTATTATTAGTTTTCACTCAATTTTCTATTGCTCAAATAATTAATGAGCCTGCAAATTGGCCAAATCCAAATTGGACCACATCAGGAAACTACGGTGCCGCAGGGTTATTAGCTGATCCTGCTGTTGATAGCTCGTTTAGCTTTGATGACGATGCCACTGGTAGTGCATCCGACGATGATATAGCCTCTGAATCACCTGTTATTGATTTAACCTCAGCATATAATGGTGGTGAAAATCAAATAGTAATTAGTGGTAATTATAATCATAATGACATTAATGCAGATCTTTTAGTAGATTATTGGGATGCAGACACATCTAGTTGGGTTACTCTATTAGATTTAGTAGATAATTCGGGTGATACTTCAAATTGGTGTGGTGGAACGCTAGTAGTTTTTGAAACTGGATTTGATATTGGGAGTTTTAGTGCTAATCAATTATCAAATTTTAAATATCGTTTTTCTTATGATGATAGTGATGGATGGGATTGGGGGTTTTGCATTAACAATGTTACTTTAATTTCAAGTGGGGGGTCAGCACCAAATTGTGATGCAGTAGTAACATCTCCTGTTGATGGAGAAACAGGTGTCGAAATTGATCCTTCAGTAAATTGGAGTTCAGCTAGCGGATTCCCTGATGGATATTATTTTTCATTAGGCACCTCTAGTGGTGGCAATGATATTATGGATGCTGTAGATCTAGGAAGTGTTAATTCCTATGCTTTAAGTGGTCTTAGCTATAGTACAACTTACTATGTTACTTTATTACCTTATAATAGTTCTGGCTCAGCTACAGATAGTTGTACCTCGTACAGTTTTACAACTCAAGTAGACACAAACACAACGGTTGATTGTAGTGGTGGCCCTATTACTACTACATTCTGCTACGACACGGGATTAGATAACTCCTATTCCTTTGTTAGTAATGATGGCAGTCCATTAAATCTAACTATTGACTCTGGAGAAGTTGAACAAGGATGGGATGAGCTAGTAATATTAGATTCTGATGGAAGTGAACTCTATAATGGCTATGGAGATGGAGGAAATATTACAGGATTAAGTTTCCAGTCAACTGGCGACAATATAACTCTTGTTGTGCAAGAAGATGCAAGTATAAGTTGTGTGAGTAGTGCTGCTATAGATCCTATAACAATTACGGTCTCTTGTGCTACTTGTGTGAATCCAAGTGTTGATTTTGAAATGGTTAGCGATTGCTTGAATGCTCCTCAATTTTATGTAGATATAGATGTTACAGATTTAGGCTCAGCAGGAAGTCTTACAATTGTAGACGATCAAGGAAGCGCTAGTGTAAGTATATCCGCTATTGGAACCTATCAATTTGGACCTTATGCAAACAATACCTTTGTACAAATGAATGTCACAAGTGATGATGACCCTAATTGTTTTGCAAATAGTGCTTCAATCACTCAAGAATATTGCGCAATAACTCTTGTAGACTGTGGAGTCGGTCCTATTTCAAATTTCTATTGCTATGGAAATAATGATACTACACAATTTGAATACGTAAGCTCCGATGGATCTCCATTAAATCTAACAATAGATTCTGGCTTCATAGAGGCTGGATGGGATGCATTATTAGTACTAGATTCAGATGGAGTTACCCCTCTTTTCTTTGGTGATAATGGTGGTGATCTAACAGGATTAACATTCCAATCAACAGGAGATACAATTTATTTTGGTGTACAAACCGATGGTTCTATTAGTTGTGCCTCAGGCAGTGCAGCATATGCTGGAGGAATTGACTATACTGTAGCTTGTGCTACATGTACTAATCCAACAGCTGAATATACAGTTATTGATGATTGTGCCAATGGAGATCAATTCTTAATTGATGTAAATATAACAAGCATGGGAGATGCTCAGTCCCTAACAGTCTCTGACAATTATGGAACAGCTACAGGCCAAGCTACAGAAACTGGAGTTGTGCAAATGGGGCCTTACCCATTCCTAACCGGTATAGTAATAACCATATCAAATGATCAAGATGTAAACTGTGTAATTAATAGCGCTCCTATACAAGTTAATGCTTGTCCGCCTGCAAATGATAATTGCGATCAAGCAACGGTAATCACTCCTAATTCCGATTCATCATGTACAGAATCATCCTCAGGAACTTTAGTTGGTGCATCTCCATCTCCAGAACCAAATACATGTGGAGGATCTGCCGATGACGATGTGTGGTTTGAATTTACCGCTATTTCAGAAAATCATGCAATAAGCCTATACAATATTGTGGGTAATACACAAGATTTATATCATGTATTATATGAAGGAAGTCAGTGTGATAATTTGACTCAAATTTATTGTAGTGATGCTGATGATAGTGTAGCCAACGGATTAACAGTAGGGAATACATACACGATAAGAGTCTATTCATATACTGCTAATCAGCTAGATTATTTAACATTTGATATATGTGTTTTTACTGTGCCACCACCAATAACAACTAGTACAACTGAATATACAGTAGATGAACTAATTACAGAGGTCTTAATAAACTCTCAGTGTAATCAAGCATTTAATGTTACCTATACTACAGGGACTACTTTTGGAAGCACTAATGGTATTGGTTATTTTGAGGCAAATGGATCCTCATGGCCTTTTGAAAGTGGACTAATAATGACTTCAGGTGATGTTGCAAATGCACCAGGACCTGAGACTGGTGTAATTAGTGACGGGACCTATGCTTGGGTAGGAGATGGTGATTTAGAAGCTGCCATTCCGGGATTAAATGCTGGTGATACTAACAATGCTTCAATAATAGAATTTGACTTTGTTCCAGTAACTGATCATATGAGTTTTGACTTTATTTTTGCTGCAGAAGAATACGGAACATTCCAATGTACATTTACTGATGCATTTGCATTCCTATTAACAGATACCGCTGGAGTTACTACAAATCTTGCTATTGTCCCTGGAACAACTGATCCAATTTCTGTCCTTTCTGTTAGAGATGGTCAGTGGAATGCCAATTGCCCTTCAGTAAATGAGGAGTTCTTTGCTAATTATTATGGCCCAGGAGGTCTTCCTACACTTACAAGTCCTACAAATTTTATTGGTCATACTGTTGCGATGACTGCTGAAGCTGATGTTATACCAAATGAACTATACCATATAAAGCTAATTGTCGCAGATGATGGTGATACATTATATGATTCTGCAGTATTTATTGATGCAGGAAGTTTTGATATTGGTGCCCTAGATCTTGGTGAAGACATTTTGCTATCATCTGGAAGTGCATTATGTCAAGGTCAAGAGATGATTTTAAATGCAGGGGTGCTGCCAAATAACTCATCAATTGTGTGGTATATGGATGGCAATTTAATTGAAGGTGAAAATGGGGTGAATCTGACAGTAATTGAAACAGCATTCTATAGTGCTACAATAACTATAGATGATACTGATTGCACCTACTCAGATGAAATTTTAATAGAATTCTTCCCAACTCCAGATGTCTCTGCTGTTGAAGACACTATATTGAAATGTGCAAATGAATCTTATACGCTTGAAGTGGATGTTGCAAATAGTGGTCAAATGAATTCCTTAACATATATATGGTCTTTAGATGGTGTGGATTTACAATGGGGGCCTGACAATACATACAATTTAAATGAAATTGCTGAAGAATCTGGTGAAATTATTGTAACAGTATTTGATGATGTAACATATTGTTGGGGTCAGACAACAATTCAAGTTGATTTCTATGAAAATAGTTATTGTATTGACCTTCCGCAAGGTCTATCCCCAAATGGCGATGGTTATAATGATTGTTTAATTCTTGATCATCTTGAAGAAAGAGAAGACATCAATAAAATAGAAATTTTCAATAGATATGGCACCAAAATATACGAGCTAAATGAATATATAGATCAATGGTGTGGAACAGATCAGGACAATAAAGAATTGCCAGTTGGAACCTATTTTTATATTATATATTTCAACTCAGATAAAGAGCCTATAACAAGTTGGATATATTTAAATTATTAACAAGTCAAGAAGTAAAAAAATGAAAAAAAATATTATTATCCTATTACTTTTTTTGTTTGCATTATCAAGTAATGCCCAGCAAGATCCTCAGTATACTCAATACATGTATAACATGAATGTGATTAATCCTGCTTATGCTGGATCTGTTGAGGGAATTGGGATTGGAATGTTATACAGAAATCAATGGGAAGGATTAGAAGGAGCTCCTACAACAGGGACAGTCAATATTCATTCCTCTATTGGTAAAAATGTTGGACTAGGGGTTTCTGTAATATCTGATGATATTGGCCCTGTTAAAGAGACCAATATTTATGCTGATTTTTCATATACACTAAACCTTTCAAATAGTAATAACTTAGCTTTTGGGTTAAAAGCTGGATTTACAACACATGATATTGGATTAATAGGCCTAGACATCATTCATCCAAATGATCCCTTCTTTGCAAATAATATTAATGAAACAACGCCTAATATTGGCGCTGGTATTTATTTCTATAATCCAAATCAATATTATGTTTCAGTTTCAATGCCAAATATTTTGAATTCTGTTCATCTTGATGCTGATGAATACAATATTGGCTCTGAAACTCAACATCTTTTTGCTGCAGCAGGTTATATTTATGATATTTCAGAGGACTTTAAGCTTAAACCTCATGTATTTTTAAAATACGCATTTGATAGCCCAGCCAGTATTGATATAAATGCCAATTTATTTATGTATGATCTAGTTGAGGTTGGCGTTGGATATAGGTTAGACGATGCAATAACTGCAATGATCAATTTTCAAGTAAGCCCTTCTGTTAGAATTGGATATGCTTACGACAACACTCAATCAGAATTAAATTATTATACAAAATCATCTCATGAGATCTTTATAAATTTTGACATTAGTTTTAAAACTAAAGTTTCAAGATCTCCTAGATATTTTTAATCATATAAGCTAGAATTAACATGAAAAATATTTTAACACTTTTAATTATAACTTTAATTAGCTTCTCAAATTTGGTTGCTCAAAACAATTCAACTAAAAAAGCTGACCGTTTATTTGATCGATTTGAATTTATAAAAGCTGCAGAGGAATATTTAAAGTTAGCAAATGATGAGGCAAATGATTATTATGTAATTAGCAGATTAGCTGACTCTTACTATAATATTTTTGATACAAAAAACGCAGAAAAATGGTTTGAGAAAATTGTTGAAGAAAATGACAGTGAAATAATTTACAAATATGCTCAAATGCTTAAAGCTAATGGCAAATATAAAGAGTCTAATATTTGGATGACTAAATTTTCAGAAATGAAGCCTTATGATTCCAGAGCAGTAGCATTTAGAAATACTCCTAACTATATAGACAAGATCATAGAAAAAGGGAAAAAATTTAATATTCAGAATTTAAGTATCAACTCTGAATACTCTGACTTTGGATCAACTATGTTTAATAATAAATTATATTTCATTTCATCTGAAGAGCCAGGGTTATTAGAAAAACCATATTCGTGGAGTAATGAGGGGTTCTTAAATATATATTCTTCATATATAAACGAAAATGGATCATATTTAGAAAGAGTTGAGCTTGATGATTTAAATAGTAAATATCATGAGGGAGTTATAACTTTTATGGCAGACGGTAATACCGCATACTTTACTAGAGAAAGTTATTTTGAAAAAGAATATGAAAAGAGTGAAGATTCTAAAACCAAATATAGTCAGATTTATATTTATAGGGCTTCCAAAAAAAATGGTAAGTGGTTGTCAATAGAGTCTTTAAAAATTAATGACCAAAATTATTCAAATAAAAATCCAATGATTGGCCCTAAGGGTGAGTATCTTTATTTTTCATCTAATATGCCGGGAGGATATGGTCAGTATGATATATATAAAGCTAAAATAAATGAAGATGGTTCTATTGGAGACCCTCTAAATTTAGGTCAAAAAATTAATACTGAAGGTCAAGAAGGATTTCCGTTTATGAGTGAAGATAAAATTATTTATTTTTCTTCTGACGGACATTTAGGTCTCGGTGGGCTTGATGTTTTTTATTCAAAAAATATTGACACTAAGTGGTCAAATGTTAGAAATGTTGGTATACCAGTTAACAGTGGTGCAGATGATTTTGCTTTCATGATTAACGGAGATGATGGATATATTTCTTCAAATAGACCTGGTGGAAAAGGAAGTGATGATATTTATGCAGTAAAAAAATTATTACCCCTATGCGACATCCTATTTACTACTAATATTATCGACTCCAAGACAAAAGAATCAATATCGTCTGCAACAACATCAATTTCAGATAATACAGGAATAATTGATAATACTAAAATGACATCTGAAAAAGGATTGACTGAATTTATGCTTGAATGCGAAGATCAGATTCAATTGATGGTTAGTAAAACAGGGTATGAAAGCAAAATGTTAGATCTAAAATTCTCTGATATTGATCCGCCTGTCTTAGACATATATCTAGATCCTATAGAAAAGATTATAGTGGAAGAAAAGATTATGCTTAATCCAATATATTTTGATTTTGATAAATCAAATATTACAAATCAAGCAGCATTTGAATTAGATAAGCTTGTTGCTATAATGGAAAAATATCCCGATATGATTATTAAAGCAGAATCACACACAGATGCTCGCGGACCAGCTACATATAATAGAGGGCTTTCTGATAGAAGAGCTAAGTCTACAGCTCAATATGTTATCTCTAAAGGAATAAGTGAAGACAGAATAAGTGGGGTTGGAAAAGGTGAAGATGAACCTAAAATTGATTGCAGTCAAGGGTGCTCTAAAGAAGAACATGCTCAAAATAGAAGATCAGAATTTATAATAGTATCAAGATAAATTGTAATTAAAAAGCCTCCATATGGAGGCTTTTTAATTTGATAAATTTATAATTATTTCTATTCCCCCATAACAAGAACATTATCTATCTCATAAGTCGCAGATCCTGAAGTTGTTGAAACATACTTAAAAGCAATATAAACATTACCTCCTGTTACAGATGATAAGTCTATATTTCCTGAATCAGTCCAAGAAGACCAGCTATCTGTATCTGTATCTAAGGTAACTGATAATTCTGTCCAATTTCCATCCGATGTTGGATCACCTCCATTATAGTCAGGAGACATATGAACAGTAAGGGAAGGGCCATTATATCTGACAACACTTTGAAAAGTTAAGCTTGCAGTAGTTACGCTACTAAGATCAATTGTTGTAGTAATTAGCCAGTCCTCATTAACATTACTTCCGCCACTAAATCCAGACATTTTTGCACTTGGTGCTGGATTTCCATAAGGAGTAATTTCCCATCCCTGCTCCCCTTGAACACTCTTAACATGCCAATTGTTTAGACTACCTGAAAAATTATCATAAAATAAAGGATCGCATCTTGAAGAGCTGAACGTAACATCATCTGTAGAATTTAACATCATAACTCTATCATCTCCATCATAACTTTTAGTTACTACTGCAGATAATGTCCCACTACCTTCAGTAGGTAATAAATTATCTTGGAAACTAGCATATGCACTAGTCTCAACTTTGATAGAGCCAGAATCTACACAACTTTCTAAATCTCTTTGAGTATCGTAATCATCATATGGATCTACATATGTTAATCCAGAAAGAAAATTAGAAAATTGCGCATTCTGGGCAGTAACAAATATTCCAATATGCGAATCATTAATTTCACTTAAATTTAAGCTAAGAGGTATAATATCAAAAGTATTTGAAGACCTCAAAATAGAAGATACAGCCATGTTTTCAGTAATTTCCTCAACCTCGTCTCCATATTGATTAATACTACCTCCTATGGTTATTACACCATCTCCAGAATTTGTTTCTCCAATATAAAGATTTTGAAGTTTAATATAAATCTCTCTACCTATATTAAATTGATTATATGAATCTACCTGATTCAAAACAACTTTAATTCCTGCAGTTGGATTATCAGGTTCATCTTGCATATAAAATTCCTTGTAAAAATTTCCTGTCATATCAGATGATACTACATATCCCTTAACTACAATATTTGATTCAATTAATGTTACTTCTCCATTAACAAAAAATGATTTTACTTGAGAAATAGTCATTAAATCAACAGCTCCGTTATTAATTTGGTTTAATAATTGAGTTAAATCCTGATTTTCCTCTAATCCAATACTTTCTGGAATTGAAAAATCATCATCCTGAACACAGGAAAAATTAGCTGCCGTTAAAAAGGTTATTAAGATAATTGCTTTAATTAGTTTCATAATGTATTGTTTAAAATCTAAAATATAAGTTTAAAAAATAGTTGGTTCCTCTACCATACCAGTATTTAGGGCCAAAAACACGTTTAGGATTATTTACATCCTCTAATAATTCATGGTAATTTGCATTTCTGCCTTGCTCAAAGCCTCCAGTTTTATATTCCTGGTTTAAAATATTATTAATGCTTGCAAAAAATCCAATATAATAATCATCAATCTTCCATGATTTTCCGCCAATAAGATTAACAACCATATAGTCATCAAATTTCTCTTGTCTTAATAAATCTCTAGCAATATTTGGATTGTAATCTGAAAAAGGGAGTCCATCTTGTGCTAAATAGAAATTTTGGCTTCTTGTAAGTGGACTTATGTCAACATATGTATTTGTAAAGAAATTTGTAGTTAATCCCATCCACCAATAATTAGGATCTCTATATTCAAATCCTACCGAATAAGCTCTTTGAGGTCCTCCAGCCAATTTATAGTTCTTCAAGTTTGAACTACCAATAGGGACAGTATTATTATCAGCCCCTAAATATAAATATGGATTATTATCATACGTATACTGCCCTACTGAAGCAGCTCCTTTTAGCTTAACACTGGAAATAATTTGAGCTTCAATTCCTAATTCAAGTCCAAAATATTTTTTGTCAATTCCTTGGAGGATTTCTTGAATAAATTCTCTTGTATCCTCAAATCCAACTACTCCATCAGCATAATAAAATGATATTTCATTTGCATCTTTTATAGTTGTATGAAATCCCGTTAATCTACCATTAATCACAGAAGATCTAAATATATAACTTGCATCAAATGCCATTATTTTCTCTTCACTTATAGGATTATTATTTATTAACCCATTAGCATCACTTCCGACAACATTATGATTAGCTCTAGAGTTAGTAAAGGTATTCCTAATTGATGGTGCTTTTTGAAGGTATGCAGAGTTAAAATCAAAAATGTGCTTCCCAGAAATTTTATATGTTAGGCCTGTTTTTAATCCATATCCAGTAAAGGTTATATTATCTCCCATGCCAAATGAATTCCCCGCGTTTGCTTCATTGTCAAACAATCCTTCTCTTTGATATTGAGTATTGGTATAACTTCCTGCTATAAAAAAATCTAATTTGTCATATTTAAATAATGCTTTACTATAAGCAGTCAATTCATCAGCATGTATACTATAGTTGTATTTAAATATATCTCCATTTGCCACTACTAAATTTGGATGCTGTAGGTCATATTGAAGATTATCAAATGAGTCTATATTTAAATAGCCTGTATGGCTTCCAAGCATATCAGTGATCTCTGCAAAATTATCTGAAATTAATTTCCTGTAATTCAATGACGAGCTAAAAGAAATATTTTCATTAAAGTCATTTGTATATATTGAGTTTATAGTAATTTGTGTGTCATCACTTCTATCTTCATATAGAACATAAGCTGCATTTACATTAGCAATGTTGTTTGTAAGATTTGCATCATATATTCTGTTCCAATCCATTTGCCCATCATTCACGAAATTTTCCTGTGCTAAATAAGCTCCTTCATAATCTGGGCCATCATCATCTGCTAAAAAATAGCTTGGTAGTCCTTGATAATATGCAGGACTTGGATTAGCGCCTCCTCCATAATCTAAGCGACTATTACCCAATTCTCCAAACTGAAACCCAAGATTAGTTTGCAGTGATGATTTGCTGTCAATTGTCCAATAATGATTAAAAATTAAAACAGGCTCTACAACTCTTTTAACACGAGAGTTTCTTTTTTCACCATCATGCCATCCCCAATATTCATTATATTTTGTATCACGAAGATCATAAATCTCCTGTGTATTAGGAGATGATTTTCCTCTTCTATTTGGAGCATATATCCCTGCAAAATTAAAACTATGCTTATTATTTAATTTTTTTTCTACTGAAACAAACAATGAATTTGCATCATAAAATGATGCATCTTTATATCCCTCATTTCCCCATCTTCTACCCATTGAAATTGAATATGCCCATCCTTTATTGTTTAATCCAGATGAATATGTAGCCATTAATCTATTAGTATAACTTCTATTTGAAGAAGAATAAGTAATTCTACCTCCTTGAGCATATTCTGATGCTCTAATATTAATATTACTAGATCCCAAAATGCCTCCAATATTATATACAGAAGGATTTATGCCGTTAGATAATTCTTGATTTCTTAAAACATCATTCAAACCTCCCCAGTTACTCCATTGAGGTCTTCCATTATACATTTTATTCATATGTATTCCATTAATTAAAACATTTGCATTTTCTGAATCTAATCCTCTAACCTTAAAAAAGGAAGGGCTAAACTCATAAGCTGCAGTTCTATAAAATACATCCATGGAAGAATATAATAATCCTGAAATATTATCAGATGCCGAAGTATCATCATTTAATTCATCATCGCTTAATGAAATACTAAATAGATCTTCTATAAGTTTATCGGATTGATCAATAATGTTAGTAGAATCAACTGACACTTCTAAAATAAGATCTGATTGAGTGTATGAATTAATTGTATAAAGAAAAAATGAAAGGCAAACAATCAAGTATTTATTCATTATATAAATTTTTATTTATCAGCTATTAAATTTATTCCTAAATTTAGGGTTTTATTCATAATTATTTTTACTAATACAATAATTTTTTAAAGCTATGATTAGAGGTTACATATTAGGAATGCTGTTAGCAATTATTTCACTAAATACAGTTGCTCAAGAAAAAAGAAATTTTAATATTCATACTATTGCATTTTATAATGTTGAAAATCTTTTTGATACAATAAATGATGTCAATAAGAACGATGAGGCAAGTCCAATGATGGAAATAAAATTTAATAGGTCAGAGATATATAAGAAAAAAGTTAAAAATATGGCTCAGGTTATTGCTGATATTGGGACTGATCTAATAAATAAGTCTCCGTCAATAGTTGGCTTATCGGAAGTAGAAAATAGAAATGTAATTGAAGATCTTATAAATCATGAATATTTGTCAAATGAAGATTATAAAATAGTTCATTATGACTCACCAGATGAAAGAGGTATTGATGTAGGGCTTATTTATAATGATAATGTTTTTAAGATTAATTCTACAAAATCACATGAGCTAATAATATATGATAACAAATCATCAAAAAGAAATTATACAAGAGACCAACTGGTTGTTAGCGGCTTATTAGATGGAGAGCTAATTCATATTATTGTTAATCATTGGCCGTCTAGATCAGGAGGTGAAGAAAGAAGTAGAGCGGGAAGGATGGCAGCTGCAGGCCTAAACAAAAAGATTATTGATTCCTTGCAAAACAAATATAAAAATGCTAAAATTATTACTATGGGAGATTTCAATGATGACCCGCATGACGATAGTATGAAAAAGATATTGAATGCAAAAAAATATATTGAAGATGTTAAAACAAATGGTATATATAATCCAATGGAAGTAATTCTGTCAGATCAAGGAATTGGATCTAATGCATACAGAGATGTATGGCAACTATTTGACCAAATACTAGTTACTGAGCCTTTTCTAAATAAAAAATATGATAGCTATCAATTCTATAAAGCTGGGGTTTTTAATGAATCTTATCTTATTAATAAAGCTGGAAAATATAAGGGCTATCCCTTTAGGAGTTTTTCTTGGGGAAGTTTTACAGATGGATATAGTGATCACCTGCCATCGTATATTTATCTAATAAAAGAAATTCAAGATTAATGCAAATAAAAAAGCCCACTTTAAAGTGGGCTTTTTTATTTATATAATTAAGATATTAAAACTTATATCTTAAACCAACATTCCATGTTCTACCCATACCAAAGTATCCTTGGTTTGCAACATTAACGCCATTCCATGTAGTATCTCCTGCTTCTGCAGCGATATTAGTTCTTAATTCATTTATATAAACTCTATCAAAAAGATTATTGATATTTAGTCTAAAATTTAATGAATCGCCATCATCACCTACATACATCTTGTATGACATTCCAAAGTCAACTACATGATAGCTAGGAACTTTTAAGTTTTCTTTCACAGCTCCTACATCAGCATACAGATTATCGTAAAATCTTACATCTGAATCCATGGAGAATCTTTCAGCTATTTGAAGATCAATCCCCAATCCAGCAGTAAACTGAGCAGCATCACCTACTTCGCCTCCGTCAACATCATTACTAAAAGTATCAAGAAGATTTTGATCTTCATCAGTAACTCTACTAATAGCTTCACCTACATACTTCCAATCACCAATTGAAACAAATCCAGTAAGTGTGTAAGGCACGTCAGGCTGAGGCTTAGCTCTAAAGTCAACTTCAATCCCTTGATGTAATTGTTCTACGCCTTCATTTGTTGTAAATGTAACAACATCATCTTGAACATTAAATGAAGTTACTACTCTATCTGCCCATGATGTTCTATACACATTAACATTAGTAGAGAAATTTGGACTTGAATATGAGTATCCAGCTTCAAGACCAAGTATTGTTTCATTTGAAGTTAATGGATTAACCTGATTAGTAAAATTCAAGTAAATATTATCATGGTAAGGTTGACGCGAGTAATATCCAGCATTTACAAATACTGTTCCATCAGCTCCAAGATCCCATGCAACACCTGTTTTAGCATTATACCCAACATTGGATACTTTTTCTGAATCAACACCATCTTCAATTCCTCCTGGAAGTGCTCCAGTTCCTTGAGATGAAGTACCATCAATTAATGTTTGATCAGCATATTGATAATGATCAAATCTTTGATGTGATTGATTAGAAACTGCTCCTTGAAAGAATGTTGAAAAATTATCAGAAGTATATTCTACCTGAGCAAAAATTCCTGCATATGAAATTCTCTCATCATTACTATAAGCAATTTTTTCATCTTCATTGAAATCGGCAAAAGTAGCATACCATGGATTTGCAGCCATGTCTCTAGCTGTAATAACATTCTTATATGTTCCATAAGAACCATAAGTTTGATGATTATCATTTTGATTTCTCAACCTAATATTTTCTTGCCAAGATGTTAACCCATGGAAATTCTCTACAATTCTAAAGTGTTCTCCATAGTACGTTCTTAGGTCAGCTCCAACATTAAATGTAAGATTATCACTAAATACTTTTTCATACTTCATAACCATTCCTACCCAATTGTGCATATTCATAGATGCTCTAGTAACATATCCTCCTTCAGCAGCATAGTTTCCTCCAGCTCCAGAAGTAGCTAAATTGTAACCATAAATTGCATCATAATCTACATTACCACGATCAGTTCTAGGGCGATATCCTCTACCTCCAGTTCCTCCACCATTACCTGTAGAAGCATATAGTACTGTATTCAGGCTTGAAGAATCATCAATATTCCAATCCCAGTTTAAGTTAAACACTGGTTTGTGATAAAAATTTCTTCTTTCTGTCATGTATGTGTCTCCGTACGTTCCCCAGTTATTATTATATTTTCTTCCATACTCTAAATAGCTAGAAAGACTTTTTCCGAAGTTTTGATCATGCCACTGTGGAGCACCTGTCATAAGAAAATTTAAACTGTGTTTGTCGTTTACATCATATCCAACAGAAAGGAAATACGTTTGTCCTTGACCAAAAGTTCCTTCATTATAACCATCACCTTGCCAGTGACTCATTAAGAAACTAGTTGCCCATTTACCTTTTTTTCCAGTATCGTAAGAATATGTAGCTTTTAAATAGTTGTCATTAGCAAAACCTGCATAAGCAAATCCTCCTTCTTTTTTGTCAGTTGATTTCATGACAAAGTTGACTGTACCACCAACAGAAGAGATGGCTAATTTAGAAGCTCCTAATCCTCTTTGTATTTGAACTACACTAGCAACATCATTCATTCCAGACCAGTTTGACCAATACATTTTACCATCTTCCATACCATTGATCGGTTGACCATTAAGCATGTAAGCTGTATTGTCTTGCTCAAATCCACGAACTGCAATTCTTGTATCACCAAAACCACCACCTTGACCTGAAACATATACAGAAGGGGTGTTAACAAGAGTCATTGTAATGTCTTGCGTTCCTATCTTTTTCTGAATTTCGCTACCTTTAATCGTAGAAGTAGCTACAGGAGTGTTTCTGTCTTCAGCAAGGTCAATAACCCCGCCTCCAGTTACAACAACCTCCTCTAATTCTTGAAGGCTTAACGAGTCATCTGAAGAGTCATCTCCTTCTTGAGATACAATTGCCAAAGAAAAAAGAAAAACTAAGGCAACTAATGAATTTTGAGTAATTTTTTTCATAATCTATTTAAGTTTAGTTATTTATTTAGTGCAAAAATAGTAATTATTGATGAAATACCCATATTTAACTGTTAATTAATTATGAAGACAATTATTAACATATTTCATCAAAACATAGAAAATAGCATCAATTATTTATTGAATTTATAATAATTACAGGTAAGATTTGTTGTTTTTTTTGTTTTTTGAAAATTAAAGAAAAATTCTTGCTAAAATATATTAATATTTAGCTGTATCACTTTTCCTGTCGTATTTTTCAAATACACAGACAAACTCCATTGACTCATCCTTGTCGTTGATTACTCTATGAAATTTACCTTGTGGGATCAGTATTACATCATCAGCTTTTACATCAAATTCTTTTTCACCTAGAACCATTCTGCCATCTCCTTTAGTAAAAAAATAAACTTCTTCAAGGTCATCATGCGAATGGCCTCTAGTAGATTGATTAGGTTTTAGCGTAGTTTTAGATAAAGTCATATGTTCTAGCAAATTATTATCTTCTAAAACATAAGTTTCATTGTCTTTAGTTATCTCTCCTCCAATTTCGTTTGTATTTACTTTCATTTTTTATATTATTTAATCTGATCTAATTCGTATATCAAAGGTAGAATATAATCTTCATAATTTCTCTTTAATTTTTTAGGAACTGGTTTGCCGGGAGGTAATTTTTGTTTATATGGATCAACCTGTCTGCTATTTCTCCAAAATCTATAGCATACATGAGGCCCTGAAGTATTTCCTGTCATTCCAACTTTTCCTATTACATCTCCCTGTTTGACATACTTTCCTTGTTTTATTCTTCCATTTTTTTGCATATGTAAATACTGGGTTGAATATTTGTTATTATGCTGAATTTTTACATAATACCCATTGCCTCTAGTATATGAAGATTTTACTACTCTTCCATCGGCAGTCGCCATTATTGGAGTTCCAACTGGAGCTGCAAAATCTGTTCCTTTGTGCGGTTTAACTCTATTTCCATAATATGCTATTCTTCTTTTTAAATTATATCCGGAAGAAATATTGCTAAATCGAAGGGGTGATTTTAAAAAAGTTCTTTGTAAACTGTTCCCTTTTTCATCATAAAATTCTGGAGTTTTTTTAAGAGAATCTGTTATAAAATGAAAGGCATATAATTCTTCCTTATTGTGTTCAAAATAAGCTGCATCTATGCTTTTTATCCCTACAAGTATTGTGTCTTCAATATACCTCTCATTATATATAATCTTAAATCTATCTCCCTTCTGCAATCTAGAAAAATCTATGGTCCAAGCATATATATCAGATAATTGATTGATTAATTCCCAGGGCAATCCTTTTTGATCCATTGTTTCAGACAAACTACTATTGATACTCCCAAATGTTGTTTTTTTGACAATTTTAAAAGGCTTCTTCTTATTATAGGCAATTATTGAATCAAAATTTGAAAAATCTATAACTACATAATTTACTTTATTAGGCTGGTATATAAAATACAATGGCTGCTCTAATGAATCCTTTGTAGATAATATGGTATATGGCTTGCCAGCAGTGAGCCATCTAGTATCAAATGAATCTTTTATGCCTTGGACAATTTTATATATCTGAGGATATGATATTTTTTTCTTTATTAAGATTTCTCCAAAACTATCACCAGAACTTATTGTATCATGAAATACTTTATAATTATTTAAATCAAACCCAAATTCAATATTTGGCTTAATTTGTTGATCACTATTAAAATCGAAAATACATGATTGAAGTATTACAAATAATAATAGATATTTTAATATGTATGATTTATCCATTACAAAAATTGTATTTCAAATGAATTATTTAAATTACTAAATGCCTCTAAATCTACTCTAACTGATCCCACTGCTAAATCTGCTTTAACTCTAATTGGAACTCTATTTTTATCAGCTGTTACCCATATTGTTAAACTTTCTTTTCTAATAAATATTCTGTCAGACTTAACATAAGGTCTTATTTTTAAACATTTAATCTTACCAAAAGTAGTATTAATGACCTCAGTTAACAAATACTTCATCTTCATTTCATTATTCTGATAGTCAAAAAATGTATTAATTGTAATTTCATTATTACTCTCTATGTTTTTTAAATTAAAATTTTTTCTCAAAAAATATATAATAGAAATCAAATCATGAGAATTGGCGCTTATATGCTTCTCTGTTTTACTGTTAGTTTTTATATTATTTATTATAGCTTTCTCCAAATTATGATCAAAATAAATTGATAGATTTTTTGTATAACTACCCTCAGAAATCCTTCTAATAAATTTATAAGGTCTAGTATTTCTTTTATCAAAATAACTCTCATATCTGTCATTAATTTTAAAAAGCCAATTTATTGGGCCTACTGTTTTTCCAATAACAACTACATGATAGAATTCCTTATTATCTAATGTGTCATTTGTTAGGGTCATTGTCGCTTCTCCAGCCTTTAACCACCCACTATATGATATTTTGTATTTCAACCATTCGCCTGATTTAAATGGCTTAAATTCTTGAGAATTAATTTTATTAAAATTAATTATCAATAAGAAGAAAATTATCCTTTTAATGTTCATCAGAGACATTGAGTAATGTTTAAAAATAATAAATTTATAGTATTAAAATTATCTGGACTTATAATAATTATAAATTAATAATGCTCTTGTTTCTCCAACTACTTTTTTAAGATCCTTGATTTTTGCGGTAGAAATATTTTTGTTGGATTTAAAATGTCTTAATAAATCTAAAATTGTTTTTTCCCCAATACCATTAATTTGCTCTAATTCATTTGTCAATAGACTGCTACTTCTTTTATTTCTATGATGTTTTAAGCTAAATCTATGAGCTTCATTTCTTAGATTCTGAATTAACTTTAGAGTCTCTGATCTTTTATCTAAATATAAAGGAATCGAGTCATTAGGAAAGTATATCTCCTCTAATCTTTTAGCAATTCCAATTAAAGCAATCTTTTTGTCTAATTTTAATTCAATTAATGCATTTAATGCAGAAGACAATTGCCCCTTCCCTCCATCAATAATTACTAATTCAGGTAGTGATTGCTTCTCTTTCAATAATCTATAGTACCTTCTATAAACTATCTCTTGCATCATTGCAAAATCGTTAGATCCAATAACTTCTTTTATATTAAAATGTCTGTATTCTTTTTTATTTGGCTTAGCGTTTTTAAAAACTACACATGCTGATGTAGAGTTTGTCCCATGAAAATTTGAGTTATCAAAACATTCTATATGATATGGCTCTTTATCTAATTTTAAATCTATTTTTGCCTGATTTAATATCCTTTGGTAATGCTCCGCAGGATCCAAGTGCTTTCTTTGTTGAAGTTGATTTATCCTAAAATGTTTAGCATTTTTTAAAGATAAATCAACAATTTGTTTCTTATCACCAGTTTTAGGCAAACTTACTTTTATATTTTGGCCTAAATTAATTTTACAATTAGTATAAATTTCCTTTGATTCAGAATTAAATTTTGATCTTATCTCAAGAATTGCGAATTCCAATATTTCTTTATCATCCATCTCAAATTTCTTCTTTATTTCTGTATTATATGATCTAACTATAGATCCGTAACAAATTTGTAAAAAATTAATATATGCAAAATCAGTCTCAGAGTAAATTGTAAAAACATCAACATTATTTATTTTGGGATTAACTATAGTAGATTTAGATTGATAATTCTCAAGTGCAATAAGTTTTTCTTTAATTTCCTGTGCCTTTTCATATTGTATTTTTTTTGAATACTTGTTCATTTTTTTCTTCATATCCAATTTAGATTGACCAAATTTTCCATTAAGAATTTCCTTTGCAGAATTTATATTCCTGCTGTACTGATTCTCTGTTAATTGAGTTTCATCTGATTTATCTACATCTTTCGTGTTAAAACCAAGAATTATTGAATGCCCATTCTTTCTAAATAATCTTAGAGATAATTTATTTCTCTTGTCATTAATTTTTTTTTCAGATAGGCTATAGTTGGTTGTCCTTATTGGAAATAAATTCTTAATTAAATCAAGCAAAGTATTAATTGTTTTGATAGATGTATATGGGCCATAATATTCAGATCCATCATGAATTAATTTTCTTGTAATAAATAGTCTAGGAAATCTCTCGTTTTTTATACAAATCCAAGGATATGATTTGCCGTCCTTTAGTTGAATATTATACTTAGGTTTATGTTTTTTTATTAGATTATTCTCTAATAAAAAAGCATCTGATTCAGTTTTAACAAGGATGTGTTTTATATAAGATATATTGTTTACTAACTTATTTGTCTTTCCTGTATGATTTTTATTAGAGAAATATGAATTAACTCTTTTTTTTAAGCTTTTTGCTTTTCCTATATAAATAATATTATTTTTTGAATCAAAAAATTGATAAACTCCAGGAGTATTTGGAAGATTATTGGAGACAATTTTTAAACTCTTAATATCCATGAAATTATAAGGATTATTAGAGGATACTGGCTATTTATTTTTGCATGTTTTTAGCCTCAATACTTAAAGTTGCATGTGGTACTAATTTAAGTCTCTTCTTGCTAATTAATTTACCCGTAACTCTACAGACACCATAAGTTTTATTTTCTATTCTGATCAATGCTGTTTTCAAATCTCTTATAAACTTCTCTTGTCTTAATGCAAGTTGTGAATTAGATTCTTTACTCATAACAGTACTGCCTTCGTCGAAAGCCTTAAATGTGGGAGCTGTATCCTCAGTGCCATTATTATGATCATTCATATATGCACTTTTTATTAATTCAAGATCATGCTTTGCATTTTCAATTTTAGTTAAAATTAACTTCTTAAATCCCCCCAAATCCTTGTCTGGATATCTTGTATTTACTTCTGATCCCATATTTTTATTCTTTAGTTATAAATATTTTTATTTTAATCTTATCAAAATCAACTTCTGTTCCATTATCTAAATCCTTTTTCAATTCAATAGAATTTGCTAATGTTTCAGATTTCATGTAATCAATATTTTTGTCTACTGCTCTAGCAATTCTATCATCATAAAGCATAACAATTTTAATTCTATCAGTAACTTCAAAACCAGATGTTTTTCTAATATTTTGTATTCTACTGATTAATTCCCTAGAAATTCCTTCATCAATTAAATCTTCATCAATAGTTATGTCTAAGGCTACCGTTATGTTCCCTTCGTGCGCTACCAGCCATCCTTCAATATCATTTGAAAATATTTCAAAATCTGCGATATCGAAAGTAACATTTTTTTTGTTAATTATTAAATCAATTTTAGATGTAGTTTCTAAGTTTTGGATTTGTTCTAATGTCAAATTTTCAACTATAGATGCAATTTCTTTCATTTGAACCCCAAATCGTGGGCCTAAATTTTTGAAATTTGGTTTTACTTTTTTTATTAATAAATTAGAATGTCCCTCAATAAATTCAATTTTTTTAACATTAACCTCTCTTTTTATCAATTCTGACACAGAAGAAATTTGCTTTTTTTGTTCATTGCTATTAACAGGAATCATTATTTTATTTAACGGCTGTCTTACTTTTATCTTTTCCTTAGCTCTTAAAGATAATGTAAGAGATGAAATTCTTTGAGCGTATTTTATTTTCTCTTCTAATTTTTTATCTATTAAAGATGGATTTACTTTAGGGAATAAATCTAAATGAACGCTCTCTTCATTATTAATTAAAACATTTTTTGTCAAATCTTGATAAAGTTTGTCCATAAAAAATGGAGCAATTGGGGCAGAAAGTTTAGACACATTCAACAAAACTGTATAAAGTGTTTGATATGCAGATATTTTGTCTAATTCATATTCGCCTTTCCAAAATCTTCTTCTGCTCAATCTCACATACCAATTACTTAAATATTCAATAATAAATTCTGAAATTGCTCTTGCTGCCTTTGTTGGCTCATAATCACTATATAAATTATCAACTTTTTCTATTAATGAGTTTAATTCAGATAAAATCCATCTATCTATTTCAGGCCTATTCTTATGTGCAATTTCGCTTTCCTTAAAAATAAACCCGTCTATATTCGCATACAATGCAAAAAATGAATATGTATTATACAAGGTCCCCAAAAATTTTCTTTTAACCTCATCAACACCATCTATGTCAAATTTTAGATTATCCCAAGGGTTTGAATTTGATATCATATACCATCTAGTTGCATCTGGGCCATAATCATTTAATGTTTTAAATGGATCAATTGCATTGCCCAATCTCTTAGACATTTTTTGTCCATTCTTATCTAAAACAAGACCGTTTGAAATAACATTTTTATATGCATTTGATTCAAAAACTAATGAACTAATTGCGTGAAGTGTATAGAACCATCCCCTAGTCTGATCCACGCCTTCAGCAATAAAATCAGCTGGATAAAATTTATTTTTATCGATTAAATCCTTGTTTTCAAAAGGATAATGCCATTGAGCATAAGGCATACTCCCTGAGTCAAACCAGACATCAATTAAATCAGTTTCTCTAAACATTTTTTCTCCACTATTTGAGACTAAAACAATTTTATCTACTACATTTTTATGTAAATCTATCTTATTATAATTTTCTTCAGAATAATTCTCTGGTTCAAAATCTGAAAAAATATCTTCAGACATAACACCATGTTGAATGGATTTTTTTATTTCTTTTTTTAACTCTTTTAGTGAACCAATACATATTTCTTCAGAACCATTTTCAGTTCTCCAAATTGGTAATGGTATTCCCCAAAATCTGGATCTAGATAAATTCCAATCATTTACATTTTCTAACCATTTACCAAATCTACCATCACCTGTTGATTTTGGTTTCCAATTTATTGAGGTATTTAACTCGACCATAGAATCTCTAATTTTTGAAGTTTTAATAAACCAAGAATCAACTGGATAGTATAAGATTGGTTTGTCAGTTCTCCAACAATTAGGATAACTATGTTTATATTTTTCAACCCTAAAAGCTCTGTTAGCCTTTTTTAAGTTTATAGCAATTTCAACATCTACAGATTTTTCGGGAATTTTTGCAGAATCATAATATTCATTTTTTACATATTTTCCTGCAAGCTCTTTCATTTCAGGCCTAAATCTTCCCTGTAAGTCAACTAATGGCACCAAATCTCCATTTTTATCTTTTACCAGCATAGGTGGAACCTGTGGCTTTGCTTGTTTAGCTACTAATGCATCATCTGCTCCAAATGTTGGGGCTGTATGAACAATGCCTGTCCCATCACTTGTGGTTACAAAATCTCCATGGATGATTCTAAATGCATTTTCAGGATTTTCAGCAGGTAAAGCATATTTTAATAATTGTTCATATTTAATATCTAAAAGATCTTTTCCAAGAAATTTATTTGAAATGTAAAAAGGTATTTTATTTGAATTAGATTCAAATTTTAATAACTCTGATTCATGGTTAATCTCAAAATAATTTCCTGAAAACAGCTTATGAATTAAATCTGTTGCTAATATTACTTGTATAGGCTTATATGTATATTGATTAAATGTTTTAATTAAAGCATATTCTATTTTAGAGCCAACTGTAAGCGCTGTATTACTTGGCAATGTCCAAGGAGTAGTTGTCCAGGCTAATAAATAAATATCTTCTTCATTGTCTAAAAAGTCTGGAAGATTATCATTAATAATTTTAAACTGAGCAGTAACAGAAGTGTCTGTCACATCTTGATATGTCCCTGGCTGATTTAATTCATGAGAACTAATTGCTGTTCCAGCCTTAGGAGAATAAGGCTGAACGGTATACCCTTTATACATTAAGTCTTTATTATAAATCTGTTTTATTAACCACCATACCGTTTCCATGTATTTGGAAGTATAAGTAATATATGGATCTTCCATATCTACCCAATAACCCATTTTTTTAGTAAGATCATTCCATATATCCGTATATTTCATTACGGCTTCTTTACAGGACTTGTTGTAGTCCTCAACGCTAATTTTATTTCCAATATCTTCCTTTGAAATACCAAGGCTTTTTTCTACACCTAATTCAACTGGGAGCCCATGTGTATCCCATCCTGCTTTTCTTTTTACCTGATATCCCTTCATTGTTTTATACCTTAAAAAGATGTCTTTAATTGTTCTTGCTAAAACATGATGGATTCCTGGGAGTCCATTTGCTGATGGTGGGCCTTCATAAAAAATATAAGGAGTTTTTCCTTCTGCATTAGAAACAGATTTTTTAAAAACATCATACTTATCCCAGTAAGACAAAGTTTCCTGAGCTATATTGGATAAATCTAATTTTTTATATTCTGGAAAAATCATATTTTTTCTCTTGATTTTTTAACTGGGTCTGAAAATAGTAAATTTAGTTAAACTTATTTAGTTTTATTCACTAAAGATTGTAAGAATTTATCGTGTAATATGATCAATTAATTCATCTATTTTTGAAAGTGCTACTACTTTAATTTTCTTTGAAGTTAATTTATCATTAAATTTTGAAATAAATATTTTTGAAAACCCTAATTTTTCAGCTTCCTTAATTCTTTGCTCAATCCTCTGAACTGGACGTATTTCCCCTGATAACCCTATCTCTGCTGCAAAACAATAATCTTCAGGAATTTTAATTTCATTATTGGATGATAATATTGCAGATACAATTGCCAAATCAATTGCAGTGTCCTCAACTTTGATGCCTCCTGTTATATTTAAAAAAATATCTTTCATCCCTAATTTAAATCCAACTCTTTTTTCTAAAACTGCTAAAAGCATGTTTAATCTTTTTGCATTAAATCCAGTACTACTTCTTTGTGGAGTTCCATATACTGCTGAACTAACTAGCGCCTGCACTTCAATCATAAAAGGTCTCGACCCCTCAATAATAGCAGAAATTGCACTACCACTAAGTTTTTGATTAGAACTGCTTATTAATATTTCTGAAGGATTTTTTATCTCCTTTAATCCTTCATTTAACATTTCATAAATCCCCAATTCATTTGTTGATCCAAATCTGTTTTTTTTAACCCTAAGGATTCTGTAAAAATGGTTTCTATCACCTTCAAATTGTAAAACTGTATCAACCATATGTTCTAAAATTTTAGGTCCAGCTATATGGCCTTCTTTATTTATATGTCCTATAAGTAGCACTGGAATAGAAGTTGTTTTTGCAAAATTTATTAATTCTGATGTACAAGTTTTTAATTGGCTAATACTTCCAGATGCCGTGTCCACTAATTGAGAATTTAAAGTCTGTATTGAATCTATTATTAAAACGTGAGGTTTGATTTTTTTAACTTGATGAAAGATATTCTCGATTTTATTTTCTGTCAATATGTAACAATTATCATTATTATATTTAATTCGATCAGCTCGCATTTTTATCTGAGCTTCACTTTCTTCGCCAGAAACATATAAAACTTTATTAGATAACATTAATGATATTTGAAGGAATAATGTGCTCTTACCTATCCCGGGCTCTCCTCCAAGTAGTATAAGTGAGCCAGGCACAATTCCTCCACCTATAGCTCTATCAAATTCATTGTCATTGGTAATAATTCTATAATGGTCATTAATTTCAATATTATTAATCTTTTGGGGATTAGAATTTGTGTTATTTATTGATGAAAATGAAGTCTTTTTTCTAGATATATTAACGATCTCTTCATGAATACTATTCCAAGATTGGCATTTATTACATTGACCCTGCCACTTTGAATATTGTGCACCACATTCTTGACAAGTATAGCTTGTTTTAATCTTATTCATAACTAATAACCATAATAATCCGCAATTTCATCTGCTTTTTGAAGTAGATGTTCTTTTGTAATCCCTGCAATATCTTCCATATTATAAGCAGATCTATATATATGCATTGCTTTTTCAGCATCACCAGTTTCTTCATAAAATCGACCCATATAATAGCTAGGGAGTATTGTCTCTCTATATTTACTTGTAGCTAATTTTGCTAAATCCTTAAAAAAATGGAATTTCTCTTTCTCATCTATATATTGTTCAACTGCAATGAAATCATTAATTGATATTTCTTTAATAACTCCAAAGTGGTTTTTTATTTTTTCATATTTTTCTTCAAGATATTTAACTGGTGAAGTTTCCAATTTTAAAATAATTGAATCATATTCTATCCTGTTTATGTCCTTATATATAGAAAACATATCCTCAATTGAATATGGTATAGTATATGCTGGTAGAGTATAATGTGATGGTACTGCTAAATTTTGAAATTTATAATGAATATTTTCATTATTTAATGAATCAAGTCTTTGATTAAAATCTAATACATCTTCTGATATTGATTGAAAATCTTCATTTGATGTGCTAAGATAATAGTATATGTTTTGTGAAGAAGATATTAAATATTGTGCTAAATATTCTTTCATTTTCTTGGTATATTTTGGGCTGACAGCTATATATCCATTCATTATTGGAACTTTTTTTATCAAAAAGAAATTGATAAAGTTTGCTGTTCTTTCATGTCCTACAGCTACTCTAAAATTAGTTGTTCTATAATTCTTGTTTATGTAAGGAATCAATTCCTGAGATACGAATTCAAAAAATTTTGCGGTAGATGATATAGGTGTGAAATTTATATTATCTACAATACTTGTATCATTGTATCTTGAATCAATTTGATTTATTCCTACTACAATTGCTTCAGGGATATCTCCCCAAAAAGACATATAATCTACATTCCCTGAGACTATCTTAAATAAATAATCTCCATCAAAAACAATAAATACTGGATAACGCTTTTCTTCCTCTAAATTGTAATCTCTTGGCAACTGTATTGTAATTTCCCTTTCTGCACTTAATTTATCAGAATAAATCTTATCATAAATATTATTATTTCTTATACTATCTGTCTCTTGTGAATAGAGTGTGGCAGATGAAATAAAAAATAGAATTAATAATAATTTATGATTCATTGTATATTTTTTTATTGTTTATAAAAGGTAGTATAATTAATGATAATCCTCCAAAAATAATTATCATTAAGGTCTGAGAAGTCCACATAATCCAGCCAAAAGACAAACTCGATACTGAACTTATGCCGAACCAACTGAAGGAAATTTGGACAGCAAGTGGATAAGCTCCAATTCCTCCAGGGGTGAACATTATAGTTAAACTAGCCAATATAAATGAAATTAGAATCATTGAGAATGATAAATCTGGCAACTCAATAACTGCTTTACTTGTTACGTAGAACATAAGGACATACATGAGCCAAATAAATATGCTATGTATAATAAAAAGCCACTTATTTTCTAATTTGAATATTATCATAAAACCTTCATGTAATCCCTTAAAAAAAGTTTGTACTTTAGAAATAATAGGTAGTGCCTTGCTTCTTTTTCTTAATAGAAAAAATAAAATTCCCCCTAATATTATAAATGAAACCATTATTAATTTGAGATTAATAAAACTACTTGCCTCATAAAGCTTTTCAGTAATAAGTTGATAATTAATAAATAATCCAATTACTATTAGTATGCTAATACAGAGGACGTCTACTGCTCGTTCCGCAACAATAGTGCCAATGCCTTTTTCTAAAGGAATACCCTCATACTTATAAGCAATAGTTCCCCTTGCAATATCTCCAGCTCTTGGAAAAGTATAATTTATTAGATAAGCTGAAAAAATAGCCATCACACTATTTAAGAAACTGATTTTATAGCCTAGAGGTTCTAATAAATATTTCCAACGATATGATCTAGATAAATGACTTAATGCCCCCAGTACAACTCCAAGTATTACCCAACTATATTTGGCATTAGCAAATGATTCAATTATTGAATTAATATCATTTTCATTAAGAGCTCTAGTAGAATAAAATATACAGCCAATTCCTATGGATATAGGAATAATTAATTTTAGATATTTTATAAAAATTATTTTCAATTTATTAATTTAATTCCATGTTATCTATTAGTCTAACCCCATCTAATTTAACTGCTATAAATGCCCTGTATTGTTTATTCTTCATTTTTTCTTTAACAGGTTGCAAAAATTTAGATTCTGCAATAGTAAAATATTCCAATTTTATTTCAGATATATTATCAAAAAATTTATCTGCATAAGTATAAATTTCTACAAGACTCATTGAAGCAAAATTGATTCTAACATAATTAATAACCTCATATACTTTACTTGCAATTTTTCTATAATGTTTGCTTAATTTTATATTCCTAGAGCTTAAGGCTAAACCATCTTTTTCCCTTATAGTTTCACATCCAATAACATTAACTTTGATATTATTGTCAATTACTAATTGTTGAATAATTCTTAACTGCTGAAAGTCTTTTTCTCCAAAATAAGCATTGTTAGGCTTAACAAGCCTAAACAAGTAACTAACTATAGTAGCCACTCCATTAAAATGACCTTTTCTGTGTTTTCCTTCCATAAATTTATCTAAGCCGTAAAAATTAAATTTTTTAACAGATAAATTATTATCATAAATGTCATTGATTTCAGGAGCAAAAATAATAATATCACTTGAAATACTATCTAAATAATTACAATCTTTTGTTAAATTTTTAGGATATGATTTCAGATCCTTTTTATTATTAAATTGAGCAGGATTTATAAAAATACTTACAATTGAATAATCATTCTCTTTTATTGATCTTTCAACTAATGAGATATGACCTTTATGTAATGCTCCCATTGTGGGCACTAAACCAATTTTAAAATTATTTTTTTTAAGATTGGTTAATTTGATTATTAAATTCGATTTTTTCCTAAACAGGATCATTTTAATAAAAATTTAACACTTTGTAAACTTAATACATTGCGATTAATCTGCATAATTTTTGTAATTTTGCTTCCTTTTACGAAACAGTTCAAATTTAAGGGATTATGAAAGATAAAAAGATTTTATATGTATCATCTGAAGTGATTCCTTATTTACCAGAAACAGAAATCTCTTCTATGTCATTTGAAGTCCCTCGAATGATAAATAAACAAGGTGGGCAAATTAGAATTTTCATGCCAAAATATGGCAGTATCAATGAAAGAAGACATCAACTCCATGAAGTTATAAGATTATCTGGTCTGAACCTAGTAATTAATGATCTTGATATGCCGTTAGTTATTAAAGTTGCTTCAATCCCTAAAGAAAGAATTCAAGTATATTTTATTGATAATGAAGATTACTTTAAAAGAAAAGCAACATTTAATGATGAAGCCGGCAAATTATTTAAAGATAATGATGAGCGTGCAATATTTTTTGCCAAAGGGGTAATTGAAACAATAAAAAGACTTAATTGGCCTCCAGATGTTATACATGTCCATGGTTGGTTGTCATCTTTTTTCCCTTTATATCTAAAAGAAATGTACAAAGATGAACCAATCTTTCAGAATAGCAAGATCATTACATCTATATATGGCACAGGATTTGCTGGATCATTAAATAAAAAGTTGCAGGATAAAATTCTATTTGATGAAGTAGAAAAAAATAAAATTATGCACATAAAGACTCCTAGCTATGTGAATCTCATGAAAACTGCAATAGACTTTTCAGATGCTTTAATAGTAGGTTCAGAAAATATCTCTAAAGAACTTCAAGATTACCTGGATAAATGTAAAAAACCTGTTTTAGAGTTTCAGTCTAAAGATTCATTTATAGAAAAGTATACAGAATTTTATAACAAATTGTTGAATTAATAACCCTGCACTAATGTTCAAATCATCAAATAGAGTTTCTTTATATCTAGTAATTTGTTTAGTCTTACTATGTACTCAATCATGTGAAAAAGATTTCACTAGTATTGATTCGGATGTAATAAATTCTGATAATGCAATTAATTTTGAAACAAGCTCAATTGAATATCCAATTGTCACGCATTCAAAAATTGTTGATCCTGTCCAATCAAATAATTTGCCATCATTTCTTCTAGGATATGATAATCATGCTATTTATGGTGAGTCAACATCTAGCTTCTTAGGTCAAATGGTTCCAGACCAATATTCTCCAGATTTTGGAGATAATGTTGTTCTAGATTCAGTTGTTTTTACAATACCTTACTTTAGTAGAGGAGTAGAGACTAGCGATGAAGATGATATAACATATGAACTCGATTCAGTATATGGAGGTTCTCCTATTAAGCTCTCTATATATAGAAATAATTTTTTCTTGCGCTCATTTGATCCATATGGAGGCTTTGATGATACTCAAAAATATTATTCTAATGGTTCATTGTCAGATTTAGAATCAATCAGTCAAGGGCAATTAGAAGGAGAATTACTATTTGAGATTAACAATTTTTCCCCAAATGCAAGTCAAATTAATTTGACTGAAGTAGATACAAGTGGTGTTACTTTTGTTTCACAAAAAATTGCTCCAGCCTTAAGATTTAGACTAGATACCCCAGATGATGATTATTGGCAAAATTTAATATTTGAAAATGAAACCGATCCAGTGTTAAACAATGAAAATAATTTTAAAGAATTTTTTAGAGGGTTATATATAAAGGTAGAAGGGATAAATTCTGAAGGCTCTATGATGTTGCTAAATTTAGCATCCACTAATACAAATCTAACAATTCACTATACTTCTGACACACCTATAACCTCTGAAACAGATACAGGGAGTGTTGATGAGATAACATCATACCAAAATGATTATGTCATTAATTTTTCTGGAATTCTTTTAAATATTTTTGATAATAATTTTTCAATTGATGTCTCTAGTTCCGATGAAGTTAATGGTGATGAAAACATATACCTAAAAGGAGGTGAAGGTTATGTTGGAATGGTTGATTTATTTAATGGAACAGTTGAAAATGAAATGGGAGATCAGGTAGATGCATTCGACCATTTTAAAAGTTTCTTTTACGATGACATTTCAGAGTCCCCGCTAAAACTAATCAATGAAGCATATATTGAATTTTATGTAAATCAGGATCTCAATTTAGAGAATGAGCCTGATAGAATATTCCTATATAATTACGAGCAAAATACAAGTTTAATAGATTATTTTATTGACCAATCCGTAAGCTCAACTACAATTAATGCGAAAATTAATCATCTAGAACCTTTACAAAGGGTTGATGATGACCCTGAAGGTCAGGGAATAAAATATAAAATCAGAATAACTGAGCATTTAAATAATATCATCTTAAGAGATTCCACAAATGCTAGATTAGGATTAGGAGTAATTAATGACATAGCAGCTACATCATTCTTTAGTATTCTAAATGAGGGTGAAGAAGATATTGAATTAGCTTCAGGAACTATTTTAAGTCATAAAGGAACTATTTTGCATGGCAATCAAAGTCAACAAGAAGATAAGAGGCCTAAAATTAAAATCTATTATACTGAGCCAGAAGATTAATAGTTATAGTCAATAATTTTTATTTTATTTACAAAAATTTAAATTTATAAAAACATCTCTATGTGTGGAATTGTAGGGTATTTAGGATTAAAAGATGCATCCCCAATAATTTTAAACGGATTAAAAAGACTTGAATACAGGGGTTATGATAGTGCAGGTATTTCCATATATAATGGTAATAAAATACTTACTCGTAAATCAAAAGGCAAAATCGATACATTAGAAAAGAGTATTACTAAGGTTAAATCTTTTAAAGGTAATCTTGGGATAGGTCATACGAGATGGGCAACTCATGGTGAACCTAACAATAAAAATGCTCATCCACATGTTTCAAATTCAAATGAATTACATATTGTTCACAATGGAATAATAGAAAATTATTCTTCCTTAAAAGAAGAATTAATAACTAAGGGATTTCATTTTAATTCTGATACTGATACAGAAGTATTAGTTAATCTTATTGAATATATTCAGATTAAAGAAAAGATTAAACTTGGAGAAGCAGTTCAATTGGCGTTAAATCAAGTAGTAGGAGCCTATGCTATTGCAGTTATTGATATTAAAAAACCTGATGAAATAGTTGTTGCCAAGCTTGGAAGTCCATTATGTATAGGAATTGGCAAAGATGAATATTTTATTGGTAGTGATGTTACTCCATTTTTAGATCACACTAAAAAGGTTGTTTATCTAAAAGATGGAGAAATGGGGATGATTAGAAATCATAAGCCTGCTCGATATAGAAAAATAGGAGATGATTCTTTTGTCAGGCCAACAATTGAGAAATTAGAAATTAATCTAGCTAGGATTCAAAAAAAGGGATTTGATCATTTTATGTTAAAAGAGATTTTTGAACAACCCTCAGCAGTTACTGATACACTTCGTGGTAGACTTAAAGTAAAAAGGGGAATAATAAAAATGTCTGGAATTGATGATTATATAGACAAATTCATTTCAACTAATAAAATTACCATCATTGCTTGTGGAACTTCATGGCATGCAGGGCTAATCGGAGAATACATTTTTGAAAAAATTGCTAGAATTCCTGTAGAAGTTGAATATGCATCTGAATTTAGATATCGAGATCCTGTTATAAATAATTCAGATGTTGTTATTGCTATATCGCAGTCTGGCGAAACAGCTGATACACTGTCTGCAATAAAACTAGCTAAGGAAGAAGGAGCCTTTGTCTATGGAATCTGTAATGTAGCTGGGTCTTCAATAAGCAGAGAGACAGATGCAGGGTCGTATACTCATGCAGGTCCTGAAATTGGAGTTGCATCAACTAAGGCATTTATAACACAAATTACTGTTCTCTTCCTAATAGCAGTTAAATTAGGTAAAAGCAGGGGGGTTATCTCGTCAAAAAAATATCAAGAATATATTTATGAATTAAATTCTATAGAGAAAAAAATTAAAAAAGTACTTAAAACTGATAATGAAATTAAGAAGATTGCTAATTGTATAAAAAACTCTACTAATTGCCTGTATCTTGGAAGGGGATTTAATTTCCCCGTTGCTCTCGAAGGTGCTTTAAAGCTTAAAGAAATTTCTTATATACATGCCGAAGGGTATCCTGCCGCTGAAATGAAACATGGACCAATTGCGCTAATTGATAAAAATATGCCTTCAATAATTATTGCAACAAATACACTTTATTATGATAAAATTTTAAGTAATATTCAAGAAATTAAATCAAGAAAAGGCAAAATAATAGCAATAGTTTTTGAAGGAGATAAAGAGATTGTAAAGATTGCTGATCACCTAATTGAAGTGCCTGAGACAATTGCAGCGTTAACTCCATTTCTTACCACAATTCCTTTACAATTATTAGCATACCATATAGCAGTTAAGCTGGGCAGAAATGTTGATCAACCAAGAAATCTTGCCAAATCCGTTACAGTAGAGTAGGATTAAGTGTTCGTTATTCTTACACCATTAAATAAGTAATAATTATTTTTATAATTTTAAGAAATGGATAGTTCATTTTTAAAGTCGTCAATATTACAGTTTAAGTATTATAAAGAATTAGGAGAAAAAACAATAGAACAAATTCCTGAAACCCAACTTTCTTTTAAATCAAACTCAGAAACCAATAATATTAACACAATAGTTAAACACTTAAGTGGGAATATGGTTTCGAGATGGAGTGATTTTTTAAACTCAGACGGAGAAAAGGAATGGAGGAATAGGGATGATGAGTTCATAGACACTATTAAAACTAAACCTGAACTAATGAATGTTTGGAATAAAGGATGGAAAGTATTGTTTGACACTCTTGAAAACCTCTCAAATGAAGATTTAAATAAGATTATATTTATAAGAAACGAAGGTCATACAGTGATAGAATGTATTAATAGACAACTCTGTCATTATTCATACCATATTGGACAAATTGTGATGATTGGTAAAGTAATATGTGGTGAAAAATGGGAAACATTATCAATTCAAAAAGGGGATAGTGAAAATTATAATTCATTAAAATTTTCTAATGAAAAAGAAATAAAAAACTTTCTTGAAAAGTAATTTAACAACATGAGTAAGATTAATGAACAATTAATTCTTCAATTTCTTCAATTTCAACAGGAATGTCTTTCATTAGATTTTTAACAAAAACATGTCAATTATCATGTTTTTAAAGAATATGTAAAACTATATCATATTTGTAGATAACATATTATATGATTATATTGTGACTTCAAAAATTAAACTAATAACTAAATTATGAGAACAATTCTTAAAATTTTTACGATGTTATTTTGTGTATTTTCTTATGCACAAACAACAGTAAATGGTAGTGTTACTGACTCAAATAGCCAGCCTCTTGCAGGAGCAACGGTTCTAGTAGTTGGTTCTTCTACAGGAGTAGTTGCAGATTTCGATGGAAATTATTCTATCACCTCAGACATGGACATGCCTTTCACTCTACAAGCTAGTAGTGTTGGCTTTCAAGCAATGTCAGTAGAAGTAAATTCTTCTTCAACGGTAAACTTCACTCTTGAAGACAATACTGCACTTGATGCAGTTGTAGTTTCTGCATCAAGAACGCCTCAAAGAATTTTTGAATCTCCCGTAACTGTAGAGAGATTTGGAATTAAAGACATAAAAAATACTGCATCAGCAGATTTTTATGATGGATTAGAAAATTTAAAAGGTGTAGATATAAATGTTAATAGTTTAACATTTAAGTCAATTAACACTAGGGGGTTCGCAACTTTTGCTAATACAAGATTTGTGCAATTAGTTGATGGAATGGATAATTCTGCACCAGCATTGAATTTCCCTCTTGGTAACTTACTTGGTATGACTGAAACAGATGTACTGAGTGTTGAGCTTATTCCTGGATCATCATCAGCCCTTTATGGTGCAAATGCATTTAACGGGATACTACTTATGGAAAGTAAGAATCCTTTTGATTTTCAAGGAGTTAGTGGTCAATACAAACATGGTATTACATCTCAAGATGCTGCTGGAGATAATGAATTTAGAGACATTCAGATAAGATATGGTCATAAATTCAGTGATAAAGTAGCAATGAAAGTTAATTTTGCTTATTTACGCGGAACTGATTGGATCGCTGATAGTACTCTTGATAAATTAGGAAGAGTTGATGAAAACGGAGCATTACTTACAAGAGATGCTTATGATCATGATGGAATTAACATTTATGGAGATGAAGTTTCTACTAATATTAAAACTGTTGCTGGGATAATGGAAACAATGGGATTACTTCCAGCAGGAGCTGGTGCTTTAGTACCTTCAGTAAATGTAAGTAGAACTGGATATAGAGAAGTAGATTTAACAGATCACGTAGCAAGAAGCAAAAAAGCTGATTGGGGTCTATATTGGAGGCCAAATGCTGATGATCTTCAAATTTCATATATAGGAAAAATTGGAACTGGTGAAACAGTTTATCAAGGAACAAACAGATATGGAATAGAAAACTTTGTTATGTCTCAACATAAATTAAATGTTAAAGATGATAACTTCTCTTTTACAGCATACATGACTGAAGATAATGCAGGAGATTCATATGATATGAACTTTACTGCAATTAATATAAACAGAATGTGGAAGCCTGATTTAAATTGGTTTGCAGAATATGTTGGTGGAATTGTTGGAGGGACACTTGGTGGATTAACAATGGATGCTGCACATGCACTGGCAAGAGCTACTGCTGATACAGGGCGTTTATTACCAGGAACTCAAGGCTATTTAGACGCTTTTGAGATTGTAACTAATGACCCTGATATTACAACTGGATCAAAATTCCAGGATAATTCTAAAGTATATAACGCTGACTTTAACTATAATTTTGGTCATATGTGGGATTGGGCAGAAGTTCAAGTAGGAGGTTCATATAGAGAGTATGCATTAAATTCTTCTGGAACAATATATACTGATTACGATGGCCCGATCTCTTTTGGCGATATGGGTATATATACTCAGATGGTGAAAAAGATGGCAGATGACAGATTCACAGTAACAGCAGCTGCTAGATACGATAAAGCAGAATTTTCTGATGGAGCGATAACTCCAAGGTTAGCTATGGGATATACTGTTGGTGAAAATAGAAATCACAACATTAGAGTATCAATTCAAACAGGATATAGAAATCCAACTACTCAAGACTTGTTTATTGGTTTTGACGTTGGACGTGCAAGACTGATTGGTTCTGCGCCTGATAATCCTGCAAGATACCAGAGAGATTATTCAGTAAGTGCTGCAGGTCAAGCGCTTGGTGTTCCAGCAACAGTTACTTTATCAGGTGAAAATGCATTTAGTAACTCGTTTTCTCTTAGTTCAGTTTTAACAATGGCAGCAACAGGGAATCCTGGAGTATTAGAGGCCTCTGGAGTTGAATATGTTAAGCCTGAGCAAATGCAATCAATTGAATTTGGATGGAGAGCGAAATTATCTCCAACATTTACAATTGATGCTAATGTTTATAAAAATGCATATCAAGATTTCATAAGTACTCAGGTAGTAATTTCACCATATTATGGGCAAGTTGGAGATAACGGATTGTCAATTTTAGCAATTGCAAATGGTGACTTTGAAACCTATAGTGCTTATACAAATGCTGAGGCTGAAGTAGAATCTTGGGGATATACTGTTGGCATAAATACTAAGATTTTTAAAACTTATGATTTATCTGCAAACTACACTAAATCAGTGTTAGAATTTGAACAAGAACTTTATCCAGACTTTTCTACTTACTGGAATACTCCAGAGGATAAATGGAAAGTTCAATTTGGAAATACAAATGTTTTTGAAAATGTTGGATTTAATGTTGCTTGGAGATGGTTTACTGATTTTTATTGGGAATCAACATTTGGAAACGGAGATGTTCCTGCTACTCATGTAATTGATGCGCAGGTAAATTTCACTATTCCAAAGTGGAACTCAACAATAAAAATAGGTGCTGCTAATCTTGGTGGTAAAGAATACTTTACTGCATTTGGTTCAGGATTTATTGGATCACAATATTATATTTCATGGACTGCTAATAACTTATAATTAAATAATAATTAAACTAGAAAATTATGAAACTTAAATATTTATTTCTTTCATTCATTTTAATTGCCTTTACTGGTTGTGATGAAGATCAAGATTCACTGGAAGGTGTTGCTGTATATGTTGATATAGACTCTGGAGATGCAGATTTTGAAAGATTTGTTGCTGTAGGAGCATCTGTAACAGCTGGATATACTGATAATGCTTTATTCCAGGCTGGTCAAATGAACTCATATCCTAACATTATGGCTGGTGTTATGGCCCACGCAGACGGTGGTGTATTTACTCAGCCTTACGCTAATGATAATGTTGGAGGATTATTATTATTTGGAAACCAAATTGCAGGACCAAGATTATTTTTTAATGGTGCTGGTCCAGCTCCAGTTAGCGGGACTCCTACAACTGAAGTTTCAGACATCATGTCTGGTCCTTTTAGTAATTTAGGTATTCCAGGTGCTCAGGCACTTCATTTGCTTGCTCCTGGATTCGGAAGTATGGCAGGAATGATGGTTGGTCAGGCTAATCCTTATTATGTAAGAATGGCTTCTAGCGAAGGTGCTTCGGTAGTTGGAGATGCCCTTATGCAAGCTCCTACATTTATTGCACTATGGTCAGGTGGTAATGATGCCTTAGGTTTTGCCGTTTCTGGAGGAACAAGTGCATTAACAGATCCTGCAGCCTTTGACTTTGCCTTTGGGACAACTATGGCTATGTTAGCCTCATCAGGTGCTGGTGGAGTTGTTGCCAATATTCCTGATGTTACTACACTCGCATATTTAAATACAGTTCCTTATAATTCAATACCGCTTGACGCAGGTACAGCTCAAATGCTGAATGGTGCTTTTGCGGCTTACAATGGTGGATTACAACTGGTGGCGTCATTTGGAATTATTAGTGCGGCAGAAGCTGCTGCTAGAACAATTGTTTTTGCTGCTGGTCAGAATGCTGTAACTATAGAGGATGATGACTTAACTAATTTATCATTAATGGGTATACCTAGCTATAGAATGGCAACTGCTAATGATAAAATTGTATTAACAGCAGCAACCTTCCTAGGAACAACTGTTGGTGGTAATCCAACTTTAATAAATGGAGTGAGTGTCCCACTTGCTAGTAATTGGGTTCTTACTGAGATTGAAGTTGCAGAAGCACAAGCTGCCGTAAATTCCTTTAATGGTACAATTCAAGCGGTAACATCATCATTTGGATGGGCGCTTTGGGATGCATATGCAGTTTTAAATCAAGTAACTGGTCCAGGTCTTCCAATGGATGATTTTGTGTTAAATGGGGATCTAGTATTTGGAGGATTGTTTTCACTTGATGGAGTTCATCCAACTGCAAGAGGAAATGCTGTAATAGCCAAGTTAATGATGGAGACAATTGATGCTCATTACGGATCTAATCTTTCGGATGTTCATTTAGATGTTGGTGATTACCCAACAAATTATCCCGATGGATTATAGCCTTTTAAAAAAACATAACTAAAAACTAAAAAAGTCTGGACAAAAATCCAGACTTTTTTTATTCACAAAAGCCAATTTTTTTTTAAAAAAAAATTGGCTTTCTTTATTAAAAAATTATCTTTGCATGATTAAACTTTTTTAATTTTTTAAATACAAAACTCCCAATATGATTTCAGGTAAAATTTCACAAATAATCGGCCCAGTAATTGATGTTGAATTTGATACAGACAAAGGGCTTCCAAAAATTTATGATTCCTTAGAAATTGAAAAACCTGACGGTACAATATTAGTACTTGAAGTTCAATCTCATATTGGAGAAAATATTGTTAGAACCATAGCTATGGATTCTTCAGATGGACTAAGCAGAGGGACTATAGCAAAAACAACTGGCAGCCCAATTAAAATGCCTATTGGAAAAGAAATAAATGGGAGACTTTTTAATGTTATTGGAGACTCAATTGATGGTATTGGTAATTTGCCTAAAACTGGAGATGATGGGCTAGCTATACATAGAGAATCTCCAAAATTTGAAGATTTATCAACCTCCACCGAAGTTCTTTTTACAGGAATTAAGGTTATTGATCTAATTGAGCCATATTCAAAAGGAGGTAAAATTGGATTATTTGGAGGAGCTGGTGTTGGAAAAACTGTATTATTAATGGAATTGATTAACAATATTGCAAAAGGCCATGGAGGTCTTTCAGTATTTGCTGGTGTTGGAGAAAGAACTCGTGAGGGGAATGATCTTCTTAGGGAAATGTTGGAGTCTGGAATTATTAATTATGGTAAAGATTTTATGAAATCAATGGAAGAAGGTAAATGGGACCTAAGTAAAGTTGATAAAAAAGCATTAAAAGAATCAAAAGCAACATTTGTTTTTGGTCAGATGAATGAACCTCCTGGGGCTAGAGCAAGAGTAGCTCTTTCTGGATTAACAGTTGCTGAATATTTCCGTGATGGAGCTGGAGATGGTCAAGGAAAGGATGTGTTATTTTTCGTTGATAATATATTTAGATTTACGCAAGCTGGTTCTGAGGTTTCTGCATTACTTGGAAGGATGCCTTCAGCAGTTGGATATCAACCAACATTAGCAACAGAAATGGGAACAATGCAGGAAAGAATAACATCTACTAAAAAAGGATCTATTACTTCTGTTCAAGCAGTGTATGTTCCTGCAGATGACCTTACAGACCCTGCTCCTGCAACTACATTTGCTCATCTTGATGCTACTACTGTTTTGTCTAGAAAAATTACCGAGCTAGGAATTTACCCAGCAGTTGATCCATTGGATTCAACCTCTAGAATTCTAACACCTGAAATTCTTGGAGAAGAGCATTATAATTGTGCTCAAAGAGTGAAAGAGCTATTACAACGCTATAAGGAGCTTCAAGACATTATAGCAATTTTAGGGATGGAAGAACTTTCAGAAGATGATAAAATGGCAGTTGGTAGAGCAAGAAGAGTGCAAAGATTTCTGTCTCAACCTTTTCATGTTGCAGAACAATTTACTGGGACTCCTGGAGTATTAGTTGATATTAAGGATACCATAAAGGGGTTTAATATGATAATGGACGGGGAGCTAGATCATTTGCCTGAAGCTGCCTTTAATCTAAAAGGAACGATTGAAGGAGCTATAGAAGCTGGTGAAAAAATGTTAGCTGAAGTATAAATTCTAAAAAAATCTTATAATATGTTTTTAGAGATCGTTTCGCCAGAAAAAACAATTTATAGCGGAGAAGTTAGTTCTATTGCTGTCCCAGGAGTTCAAGGGGAATTTGAAATGCTAAATAATCATGCAGCAATTGTGTCAAGTCTTAAAAAAGGATACATTAAAATTTATGGTGACATTAAACTAGATGATTCTATAAAAGATATGTTTGAAAAAGGCCCTGAAAGAGGATTCTTCCTTCCAATAAATTCTGGGACCGTTGAGCTGAAAGAGAATAAAGTAACCGTATTAGTAGAATAATCTATATATCAAATAAAAGCAATTAGCTACCTTTATTTTAAAATAATTTTACAATGAAAAAAAGATTTTTTTCAATTCTATTGACAATATTTTTTTTACAAAATATAACTGCACAAAAAATTGAAAATAATGTAGAGATTGATAAAGAAATTAATTTAGAGGCAATAGAAATTATTTCATCTCCAAGAATTGAGTTACCCTTTTCTGAAAATTCTAGGACCATTCAAATTATTACAAAAGAAGAAATTAAAAGTAGCCCCGCAACTAATATAAGTGAATTGTTGCAACAAATAGCAGGTGTAGATGTTAGGCGTAGAGGAGTTTCGGGGATACAAGCAGATTTATATATAAGAGGTGGATCTTTTGATCAAACTCTACTGCTCATAGATGGATTTAAAGTTGAAGATGCTCAAACAGGACATCATACAATGAACATGGCAATTCCTATTGATGTAATAGAGAGAATAGAAATTATAAAAGGGGCTGCATCCAGAATATATGGGCAAAATGCATTTACAGGGGCTATAAATATTGTTACAAAAAAAGTTGTAAAAAATGAACGATCTAGAAAAATGGGAGCTGGATCATTTGAACAAAGAAACGCCTCATTAACTATTCAACAGTCATATGAAAATTCATCATTTATAACCCATTATTCCAGACAATCATCAGAGGGGTATAGATACAATACTGACTTTGTCAATAATAATAATTTTATGAAAGGGAGTTTTAAAATAAGGGAATTTCCTGTTGATATAATTGCCTCTTTTAACGAGAGGAAGTTTGGAGCTAACGGATTCTATGCAAGCCCAGAAGCAATAGATCAGTATGAAGAAACACAAGCTAGTTTATTAGGAATTAGCACTGAAATAAAAAAAGGCGCTCTAATTCTTAAACCAAAAATATACTGGAAAAGAAATCAAGATATGTATATATATCTTAGAGATGATCCATCAGTTTATAGAAACCTTCATATTACTAATAAGACAGGCATTGAATTAAATGGCTCTAGTACATCTAAAACTGGTGTTACTGGTTTTGGAATTGATATAGCCTCTGTATCCCTTTCCAGTAATAATCTAGGGAATAGAAATAGGACTATGATAAATGTGTTCTTGGAACATCAATTTAAACTACTAAAAAATAGACTTGATATTACCCCTGGAGTTGCTCTTAATTATTTCTCAGATTTCAAATTCAATAAAAATTATAAAAATAATTTCTTTAGGAATTTTCTTGCATTTCCAGGCTTAGATATTGGTTATAAAATAAATGACAACTTTAGGATCTATACTAATATAGGATATACCTATAGAGCTCCTACATATACCGATCTATACTATAGTAGTCCCACTACTATTGGAAATGAAAAATTAATTCCAGAAAAAGCACTTTCTGAAGAAATTGGAGTTCGCTATTTTAAAAATAAACTAAATTTTTCCTTTGTTTTATTCAATAGACAAGGGAAAGATCTAATTGATTATGTAAAAGCTATAGAGTCAGACCCTTGGCAAGCAACTAATATAAGAGAAATAAATACTAGGGGATTTGAGACATCCTTAGGTCTTAAGATTTATGGGAATAATAAAAAAACTCATTATATAAATATTGGTTATAGCTACCTAAAAGATGATTTAAAGCCTTCTGAAATTCAATTCTCAAGATATGTGATTAACTCATTAAAACATCATATAACATCGAGTATTAATCTTGCTATAAGTAAAAATTTATCTAGTTCACTTATCTATAAATATTCTGAAAGAACAACTGGCCAAAATTATACTGTTGTTGATATAAAAAATAGTTTAATTATTAAGGACTTTAATTTCTCTCTAATTATAAATAATATTTTTGATACTGAATACTATGAGACAAATCTTGTTCCAATGCCTGGACGAGCATATCTTTTATCTTTTGGATACAATCGCTAAAAAAAATCGTTGACCTTTTTTATTATTAAGTCATATTCCCAGCCTCGATAAGAAAGAAAATTAATAAATTTTCTTTTTTTTGAATCTTTTGACCCAGTCAATGATTTATATTGTTTTAATGATAATTTATCAAAAGTTCCTGTATAATCCAAGTCAGTAATTTGATCGATAGCCTTATTGATTAAATCAGAGTCTATTCTTCTTTTTTTTAATTCTAATATAATTTTAATTTTTCCCCATTTTTTTATTCTAAACTTACCTTGAGTAAATGCTAAAGCAAATCTTTCCTCATTGATATAATTATTTTTAATTAAATAATTTATAACATTATCAAATTTTGATTGATCTAAATTTAATGCCAAAAGTTTTTCTATGACCTCTTTTTTGCATCTTTCCTGATATGAACAATAATTTTTTATTTTCTTTAAAATCTCAGGATTTTTGTAAGAAGCTTCCCCCATTTTACATACTATAATTAATAGCAAATATAAAATTAATTCCAGAAGCTGAAATTCCAGATGAATATGGCCTATATAACTTATTTCTAATATTTTCTATGCTGGCAACTATTGAAATCTTATCAGAAATAATATAGTTTGATCTTAAGTTTATCGTATACCATGCTGGAGAATACGGATTTCCATTACTGTCTAAAGCATACAAATAAGGCTTATCAATTTCAGATTGCGCTAATTTATAAAATGGGATCTCCGAATTATAATTAATAAATCCATCTAAAATAATTTTTTTGTTAGTATATACTAAATGAAGATTTCCAAATTGAGGGGGGACATGTCTAATAGGCATTGAAATTGAGTAATCATCTTTCTGTTTGCCATCAATAAAGTTATATTGAGTAACTACCTTTAGTTTTGTAGTTAATTGAGCAGTTAACCCGATTTCAATTCCATAGATATTAGACCTTGACCCATTTTGAATAGCTTGAACATTACTCAATTCTCCATCATATATAATTTGAGTAATTCCGTTTTCTAATTCAAAATCTGCTCTTATTAAACTATTATATAGATAAGTAAAATACGTGGAGAAGTCAAAATTAATCTTACTAAAAGTAATAGAACCTCCTAAATCAACTCCAAAAGATCTCTCAGGTTTTAAATCAGGATTAGGGATCACAACTGATCCCGGCTCAGAGTCAAAAATTTTGGCAACATCATCAATATTAGGAGCCCTAAAAGCAGTATTTAAATTTAGTTTCCATCTATAATTTTCATTTTGAATCCAACTTATTCCAATACCTCCAACTAATGCTCCAGTACTAATATCAGCATCTGAAAATGGGAAATCATAAAATTGATTATTTTCTGACAAATCGGCATTAATTAATATATGGCTATATCTTATCCCAGACTGAAAAATAATATTTTCTTTTAATCTATGCTTATAGTTTAAATATGTGGCTATTGATTCCCAAGTAGAATTATTTGGATATCTGCTAGCATTTTGATAAACGATCAGGTCCTCTATATTCAGTAAATAAGATCTAGAATTTATTTTATTATTTAGATATTCTATACCATAGGATATATCTGAATTATTAGAAATTGATTTGATAAAGTCTAAGTTTATTGAAAAAATATTTACTTCTTCATCCCTGATACTCTTTATAATATCATAAGTTTTTCTGCTATTCCTACTTTCATTAAATTTTTGATATGCTGTAGTAAATTTAGCTCTATCAAATAACCCTAGGTTTTCAGTGTCTATAGAAACCTGACTATTTATTAATAGCCACTCTTGTGGCCCATAATACCATTCGCCGTAGTACAAATCATTTTGATTATTATATCTAATCAGCCTATCATATCTTGGTATATTAGATGTTGAAGAATAATGAATACCTATATCAGCAGTAATATTATTATTTGGTTTAAATAAAACCTTCTGCATAAAATTGAATTGGGAATATTGTGTATATTTTTGAACTCTGGGATTTGGATTTTGAATAATTGAGTCAAGTCCATTTACTATATCGACATATTCTGGTCTTAAATAATCAGACAAACCGTGTTTTCCCATTCTTAAATTGTCAAAATCATTACGTGAAAAACTAGTTAAAAATGCCAATTTTTTAAAACCTATATTGATATCAAAATGTCCTGTTTTTTCATTATTAGCAGAAGAATTGCGCAAAGTAGAATTAATTAATATTAATGGGGTTTCAGATTCTGAAAATTTAGGTTTTTTGGTATAAAAATTCATTGCTCCTCCAATGGCATCACTTCCGTACATGACAGAGCTAGATCCCATAATAATCTCAGTATTTTCTATAGAAAATGGATCAATTGAAATTATGTTATGAATATTTCCTCCTCTATAAATTGCATTATTTAATCTTACTCCATCAACTGATAAAACTAAACGATTGGTAGATACACCTCTAATCATTGGGCTACCGCCTCCTAATTGACTTTTTTGAATATAAATATGACCACTCATATTCAATAGATCAGCACTTGTTTGAGGATGACTTGTAATAATTTCTTGTTTTTTTATTTGAAGTATACGTTGTGGTATTTCCTTAATATTTTGGGCAAATCTTGAAGCAGAAATTATAATTTGATCTAAAGATTGTGCATTCATTAATAACAATACTACATTTTCAATCAGCTGCTTTTCAATTGATCTTGTTTTATAAGATAAGTGCTTAAAAGTAACTAATTCATCATTATCAAATGAGTCGAGCAGAACTTTTCCGTCAAAATCAGAAAAAACATTATTTTCTGTATTACTATACACAGCTACCCCAACAATAGGCTGCATTGTTACTGAATCCAAGAGAAAAATTTCTTGAGAATGAGTTGTTATACTAAAGAATAAGAATACTATATATGTAATTTTTTTCAAGACACATTAAATAATATTTTTAACTATTTCTAATGATTTAATTGGCTTAAAATTATTATTATGCAATTTATAATAGACTAAAATAATATTTAAAACCTCCATCTTATCATCAGAATTTAAAGTTGGTAAAGGATTACTATCAAATTTTATGCCTAAAATTTGATTAAGCAAATTTAAACTATCTCCAGTAATTGAATATTTGCTAGTTTTTAATTTTTCATATGCTCCTTCTTCAAGATTAAAATATTTAAAAATATTATTTAATGTGTCTGGATAAAACCCCAAATATCTTGTTAATTCAAGCAAGAAAATCATATGAAAATAAGGATTAAATTTATTTGTATCATACCAAATTAAAGATTGCTCTATATAATTATATAATTGTGTTTCTCTTTTTTGATGAGTAATAATATTTGATAGTACTTCAGATAAAAATATTATTACTGAAGCCTTTACTAAATCTGAATGAGATGACATATAATTATGTTTAATCTCAATATCCTTAATGTATTGTAAATCTCTTTTTGAATTATAATTGAACTGAATTTCAAGGATGGTTAATTCTTGAAAATAAACAAACTTAATTTTATTTTTTTTTGAATTTTGTCGCCCTTTTACAATAAAGCTAATAGCTCCATATTCTTTCGTATAGAGTTTTGCTATTATATCATTATCCTTATATCTAATTTTAGATAAAACAATTGCTGATGTTGATGTAACCATTATCTAATAATCATAATTTTTAAAATCTTAGTTTCATAAGTCTCCTGTTCCGACAACATTACAATATATACGCCAGATGACACTGACCTACCTGCTAAGTTCTCCCCATTCCAAAAAGCAGTTCCTCCATCAATCTCTAAGTTAAAATTATTATATCTTGAATTTATATTGGATTGTGCTTCTGCAACTAAATTACCTTCAATATCGGTAATTTTTATATTTACATTCTCTGTAATTCCCTTAATTTTTATTTTATCATTTTTCATATTGAATGATGGTCTAACAGGATTTGGGAAAACATAAGCATTCTCAAAATTTGATTCTGTTGCAGACCCGCCAGTATTGTAGCTAACTAAACCCTTGTCAGTCCCTATATAAACTATTCCATTATTTTCATCAATTGAAATATCATTTATATTATTTGATGGAATAGGCGAGTTGTTTTTAGTAAAATGATAAATTGTTTGCTGTCCATTCTGAGAGAAATAAAAAATTCCCGATCCTATTGTACCAACCCACTTATTATTAGCCCCATCTACTTCAATGTCAGAAATAAATTGCTGTTCTAAAAGTTCTTTTGGAATACCATCTTCCAATATTACAATTGGTTGTGTAACTACATTACTGTCAAAAAAATTAGTTGTATTATAAAGGACTCTTAATCCTTCAACCGTTCCGATCCAAAGATGATTATTATTGTCTACTGCTAAACTTCTTACATAAGGGGATGGCAAATTGGCTTGCTCCCAATCAAATATTTTTTTTAATAATGGTGATCCTGAATTTTCATTGAATCCTATTAATCCTGATCTTAATCCTCCAATCCATTTATTACCTAATTGGCCTATTTCAATATCACTAAATCCCAATTCATCATTTAATCCATCAGGAATTATGTCTGTAAAATCATAACTTCTCCACTGCCCTGAATTGGGATTAAACGATTTTAAAGGATTATCAACTCTTGAATTCAAAATCCACAACACCCCTGAATCATCAAATTCAGTATCGGATATGCGTACACTAGTGTAATTAGAGCCAAATATATCTAATGATTCTAGTGGACTATTTGTATTATCTAATAAATTGACTGCCTCACTATCAATAATTTCCAATAATCCCCCATGAAATGAACTAATAAAAATATGATTATTATTAAATGGATCTATTGATATACTATTTAAGTTTACTGAATTTGAGGGCAAACTATCATAAACAATATTGTTCCAATTTGAATTATAATTACTTATTCCTTTATGTTTTAAGGGATGAGGATTATAGTATAGACTGTATTCGCCAAATGTAACCCATAAATCATTATTAAAATTTTCTATTGAAAAAATATTGTTATCTAATGGTCCTTCTGGATATATAGCAGTATAATTATCAATGTTATTAGAATTTAGTTTTAATATTCCCGTATCCTCTGTTGCTATATATATATTATTTGAATTAAATAATGCAGCATTAAAATTTGTTTGAAAATTAGAACTAATTATTGGAGTGCTTATACTATTGAAATTAATATCATATGTTGATGTATTGTTCTGCGTTGTAATAATAAAGCTATCAGAGATATACCTAATGTCCTTAATAATCTCATTTGAAGTAAATACTTCGGAGATAATACCATTTACTATATTATATATTTTATTCTGATCTGAAAAATAAATCGAATTTTCTACTGATAAAATAGCATGGAAACTTCCTGAGAAAACTTCACTCCAATTATTAAAATCAATTAAATTAGAAGAAATTAATGATCGTTTTATTCCCTCAAAATCCTTGCATGCTGCATAAAAATATTCTCCTAAAACTGTAGTCTCAGCAACTCTTACTTGAGCTCCACTAATGCCTATAAAAAAAGTATCTCCAAATTCTAAACTATCTAAGTTAAAAACTGAAATTCCATAATCAGTAGATATATATATATGCTGATCAAGTTCATTAAAATTATTTATTCTCTTACTGTCTGGAGATATAGTTGTCTTGTCAATAATGTCATAAATGCTAAAAATATTGCTTGTGTTAAAATCTATGACTTGAATAAGGCCATTAACAAAGCCAACAATTAGTTTATTATGATTTGAACTAAAATAAATTGAGGAAATAGCTTCTCCAGCTAACCCTTGTTTTGTTGTAATTTTAGTCAATTCAGAAGTTTGGGTGTTATATATGAAAATAGAATTATCTGATGAAGCATATATATACGGCCCATTGGATTCTAAATCATTAACATTATAATAAGAAAAATGAGTTTCCCAAAGAGAATTTACTTCTTGGGCAGTTGAATGGAAAAGATTCAAAAATAAAACAAAATATATGAAGCTCTTATACATAAAAAAATATTCTCATGTATTAAACGAAAAATATATCACTATAATATATATAAATTGAATTAAACTATGCCTTGAGCTAACATAGCATCTGCAACTTTAACAAATCCAGCAATATTAGCGCCTTTAACATAATCAATATAACCATTGTCTTGCTTGCCATATTCTATACAAGAATTATGAATATTGAGCATTATATCTTTTAGTTTTTCATCAACTTCTTCTCTAGACCAATGGTATCTTAGAGAATTTTGGGTCATTTCTAACCCTGAAGTAGCAACACCTCCTGCATTTGATGCTTTACCTGGGGCAAATAATATTTTTGATTTATGAAAAATTTCTATTGCATCTTTAGTAGACGGCATATTAGCCCCTTCACTAACACATGAACAGCCATTTGATATTAACTTTTTTGCATCATTTTCATCAAGCTCATTTTGAGTTGCACATGGCAAAGCAATATCACAAGGAGTAGACCATGGCTTTTGTCCTTTATTAAATGTAGATTTTGGATATTTTTTTGCATATTCACTAATTCTTCCTCTTTTGAGGTTTTTTAAATTCATTATATATTCCAGTTTCTCTTCATCAATTCCATTGTTATCATAAATAAAGCCTGAAGAATCTGACATTGTTAAAACTTTAGCTCCTAAACTAATAGCCTTTTCAGCTGCATATTGAGCTACATTTCCTGATCCAGAAATAACTACATTTTTATTTTTAAAACTATCATTTTTTAATGACAGCATGTTTTGTGCAAAATAAACAGTTCCATAGCCAGTTGCTTCCGGTCTAATTAAAGATCCTCCCCAAGTAACTCCTTTCCCAGTAAAAACTCCTGTAAATTCATTATTTAATTTTTTATACATTCCATATAAATACCCTATTTCTCTACCACCTACTCCAATATCTCCTGCAGGGACGTCAGTATTAGAGCCAATATGTCTAAATAATTCTGTCATAAAAGATTGACAAAATCTCATTATTTCATTTTCGCTTTTTCCCTTAGGATCAAAATCACTTCCTCCTTTTCCTCCACCCATTGGTAAAGTGGTTAGACTATTTTTAAATACTTGTTCAAAAGCAAGAAATTTAAGAATACTCATATTGACTGTTGGATGGAATCGCAATCCTCCTTTATATGGCCCTATTGCTGAATTCATTTGTATTCTGTAGCCTCTATTTACCTGTATTTCTCCATTATCATCAACCCAACATACCCTGAAACTTATAACTCTTTCTGGTTCACACATTCTTAATAGAATATTATTACCATGATAAATATCATTCTTCATAATATATGGAATAACTGTTTCAGCTACTTCTTCTACAGCTTGCATAAATTCTAATTCTTGTCCATTTCTTTGTCGTACTAAATCTAGAAATGCTTCAATCTTTTGTTTCATAATAATTCTTTAAATTGAAAATAAGCTCAATTATTATATAATTGGTAAAAATTTATAATTAAAAATAGTGATTTAATAAATAATCTTCTCATAAATTAGTAAAAATCAATTCTTAATTTATAGCCTGGCTTAAGTCTTGAATTAAATCTTCAGAGTCTTCAATTCCTACACTTAATCTAATTAGTGAATCAGATAATCCTGATTTTTCCCTCTCTTCTTTAGGTATGCTTGCATGTGTCATTGATGCTGGATGGCCACACAAAGATTCAACGCCTCCAAGAGATTCAGCTAGTGTGAAAATTTTAAGCCTTTCTAAAATTCTAACTGCATCCTTGGTATTATTTCCCTTTACTTTAAAAGAAAGCATCCCCCCATAGTCATCCATCTGTTTATTTGCAATATCATGATTCTCATGAAAATCAAATCCTGGCCAATATACACGTTCAACCTTTGCATTAGAATTTAAAAAGTTGGCAATTTTCTTCGTGTTTTCACAGTGCCGCTGCATTCTAACATGCAATGTTTTTATTCCTCTAAGAACCAAAAAACTGTCTTGTGGGCCACATATTGCTCCACTTGCATTTTGAATGAAGTACAATTTGTCTGCCAATTCCTTGTCGTTTAGCATAATTGCTCCTAAAACTACATCACTATGCCCTCCTAGATATTTAGTTGCTGAATGCATTACTATATCAGCCCCTAAATCAATTGGTCTCTGTAAATAGGGAGTTGCAAAAGTATTGTCAACAGCTAAAAGAATATTATGCTTTTTTGCTATAGTAGATAGTCCTGCTATATCAATAATATTTAACATTGGATTTGTGGGTGTTTCTGTCCATATTAGTCTAGTATTTTGATTGACTAATTTTTCAATACTAATAAGGTTCTGCATACCAACAAAATGAAATTTAATCCCATAAATGCTAAATATTTTTGTAAATAATCTATATGTTCCCCCATATAAATCATTGGTTGAGATAACCTCATCTCCAGGTTTTAATAATTTAATTATTGCATCAATAGCTGCTAAACCAGAAGCAAAAGCCAAGCCATAGTTTGCATTTTCTATACTAGCAAAAGATTTTTCGAGTGCATTTCTAGTAGGATTATGTGTCCTAGAATATTCATACCCTTTATGATTGCCAGGGCTTGATTGAGCATATGTTGAGGTCTGATATATTGGCGGCATTACAGCATTATAGCTAGTATCTAGTGATTGCCCCCCATGGATAGTTTTAGTGTTAAATTTCATACAGTAAAGTATATTAAAAACAAATGTAAACTATAAATAGCTCTATACAAAACTTTGAATTATCTTTAAAGTAATCTGCTTAAGACTCAATGAATAAGAGCCTTTTAGCACTAATTACAACTTCAATATTTAGTTTCAAAAAAATCATTAAAACAATAATCGAATTCACTTTTATATATTTGTTAAAACAAATTACAGACCATGATTAAATCAATGACTGCTTATAGCTCAACTATTCTAAATCTTAAGAGCCATAAAGTAATTATCGAAATAAAGTGCTTAAATAGCAAAAATTTAGACTTAAGCTGTAAAATACCAAGCGAATTAAAAGAGAGGGATAATAGTATTAGAACATTAATTTCTAAAAATCTCCAAAGAGGAAAAATTGACTTTATACTATACTATGAAAAGGCCTCAAATTATAATCCTACTAAAATAAATTCTGCAATAGTTAGCGATAATATTAATGAGCTTAAAAAAATAGCAGATGGCAATGCAGCAGACTTATTAAAAATTGCAATTCAAATGCCCAATGCATATAATGTCATTAAAGATAGCCCTGCAGTTAACGAATGGAGTAAAATTCAAAAAGAAATAAAAAAAGCTATCGCACAAGCAAATAAATATAGGGGGAATGAAGGTGTTGAAATACAAAAAGACATAACAGATAAAATAAAGAATATTAAAAAATTATTGATTAAAGTAGATAAATTAAAACACAGAAGAATAATAAAAATAAAAAAGAAAATAAAAGAAGATATTGTAAATTTAAATCTCAAAATTGATAATAACAGATTTGAACAAGAACTAATATATTATTTAGAAAAATATGATATAAATGAAGAGATAGTTCGACTAAATAGTCATATAAATTTCTTTACAAGTGTAATCAAGACCAAGTCGCCAAATGGCAAAAAGTTAGGATTTATTAGCCAAGAAATTGGTAGAGAAATTAATACTATTGGATCTAAATCATATGATGCAGGTATGCAAAAAATTGTAGTAGAAATGAAAGATCAATTAGAAAAAATAAAAGAACAAATTCTTAATATACTTTAATGAAAAACGGAAAGTTAATAGTCATTGCTGCCCCTTCAGGATCTGGAAAAACTACGATTGTTAAAAATTTGATTTCTGATAAATCTTTGAATTTAGGATTTTCTGTTTCAGCAACCTCAAGAGAAAAAAGAAAAAATGAAATTGATGGAAAAGATTATTATTTTTTATCAAAAGGTGAATTCAAAGAAAAAATTAATTTAAATGAATTTGTTGAATGGGAAGAAGTATACGATAACACTTTTTATGGTACTCTAAAATCAGAAATAAATGACTTAAATAATTTAGGTAAAAATTTAATTTTTGATATTGATGCAATTGGTGGGCTATCAATAAAGAAAGAATTTCCCGAAAGCACATTAACTGTTTTTATTTGTCCGCCAAGCCTAGAAGAATTAGAAAATAGATTACGGAAAAGGGGAACTGATTCAGAAGAAAAAATAAAAATAAGACTTTCAAAGGCCTCAAAGGAAATGTCTATGTCAATGCTATATGATTATGCAATAGAAAACCATAATCTTGAAGAAACTGTAGCCAAAGTAAAAACACTAATTAATAATTTTCTTTAATAATCCTAATGAATATTGGACTTTACTTTGGGACATTTGATCCAATACATTTTGGTCATATTAATATTGCCAATTTTCTTATTGATAATGCCTTAGTAGAAAAAGTTTGGTTTGTTGTAACTCCTCAAAACCCAGTGAAATCTTCAAATAATTTCACTGATTTTATACATAGATATGAAATGGTTAAAATTCAAGTAAAGGATAATAATAATTTACTAGCCAGCGATATAGAATTAAACTTAAAAAGGCCTAACTATACTATAAATTCCTTAAGATATATTTCCAAGGCTTATCCTAATAATAGTTTTAGTTTAATAATAGGTGAAGACAATTTTGTAAATTTTAAAAAGTGGAGAGAGTATAAGGAAATAATGAATTATTATAAGATATATGTTTACCCCAGAAAGACTAGATTAAAAACTGATATGAAATTAATTATGAGTAATAATATAGAAATGATAGAGGCTCCATTAATTGATCTAAGTTCAACTAATATAAGGAATATAATAAATGACAAAGGCTATGCTAAGCAATTTATTTCTGATAGTGTATATAAATACATAACTACTAATAATCTATATAAATCAAATAAGTTGTGACAAAAAAAAATCTTAAATATGGTGTAATTGGAAGTGGTAGCTGGGCTACTGCTATAATTAAGATTCTATCTGAGAATCTTCAAGAAATTAATTGGTACATAAGAAATAAAAATAATGTTGATTATATCTATAAAAATCATCATAACCCAAACTATTTAAGTTCGGTAGAGCTAGATGTTAAAAAAATACATGCTAATAATGATATAAATGAAGTGTGTAATAAATCCGATGTATTAATTATAGCTGTCCCCTCGGAATTTACAAATAGTGTGCTTAATGAGATATCCATTGATATTTCAGAAAAAATTGTTATTTCCGCTATAAAAGGGATAATTCCTGAAACAAATTTACTAGTAGGCGAACATCTTGAGAAAAATTTTCTAATAAAAGACCTCAATTTTCTAGTTCTTGGCGGGCCATGTCACGCAGAAGAAGTAGCTCTTGAAAAACTGTCTTATTTAACAATAGGATCCTCAAATAAAATGTTAGCAAAAAAGATAGCTTCAAAATTTACATGCTCCTATATCTCTGCCCAAACAAGTGATGATGTTATAGGTATAGAATATTCTAGTATGCTAAAAAATATATATGCAATAGCAGCTGGTATTGCGCATGGGATTGGATATGGTGATAATTTTCAAAGTGTCTTGATGAGTAGTTCCATAAAAGAAATGAATAGGTTTATAGAAAAAAGATACCTAATGAAAAGAGATATTAATGACTCAGTATATTTAGGGGATTTATTAGTTACAGGATATTCGCTTTTTTCAAGAAACAGATTATTTGGAAATATGATAGGTAAAGGATATTCTGTAAAATATGCTAAAATGGAAATGAGTATGATCGCAGAAGGATATGTTGCTACTAAAAAAGCTTATTTATTAAATTCTGAATCAAACAAAAAAGCCAAAATTCCAATTATTGAATCAGTATATAACATATTGTATTTAAAAAGAAGCCCAAAGAAAACTTTTAAAAATCTATGTGAAAAAATAAATTAGAAAGTTGACTTAAATTGTCTAATAAACCTAATATCATTTTCGCTAAGCAATCTAATATCATCTATTTGGTGCAACAAAAGAGCAATTCTGTCAATACCCAGGCCAAATGCATATCCAGAATATTCCTTAGGATCAATTCCACAGTTCTCTAACACATTTGGATCAACCATTCCGCACCCCATAATTTCTAGCCATCCTGTCCCTTTAGTCATTTTATAATCCACATCATTTTCAAGACCCCAATAAACATCTACTTCAGCGCTTGGTTCTGTAAAAGGAAAGTAAGATGGTCTAAGTCTGATTTTTGACTTTCCAAATAACATTGTTGTAAAATATTCTAAAGTCTGTTTTAAATCTGCAAAACTTATATCCTTATCAATACAAAGTCCTTCAATTTGATGAAAGAAACAATGGGATCTTGCAGATATTGCCTCATTTCTATAAACTCTTCCAGGAGAAATTGTTCTTATTGGGGGCTTATTATTTTCCATATATCTTACTTGAACCGAGCTAGTATGAGTCCTTAACAAAATGTCTGGATCTTTTTCAATAAAAAATGTATCCTGCATATCTCTTGCAGGATGATATTCTGGTAAATTTAAGGCAGTAAAATTATGCCAGTCATCCTCAATTTCTGGTCCTTCACTTATAGTAAAACCAATCTTGGAAAAAATATCAATTATCCTGTTTTTAACTAAAGAAATTGGGTGTCTAGATCCAATCTCAATAGGATCTCCAGGCCTGGTAATATCATTAATTGTTGTTGAATTTTTTGACTTTTTTGAAAGTTTTAAAATTAAGTCATCTACTTTTTGTTGTGCAACATTTTTTAACTTATTGAGAATTAGACCTACTTCTTTTTTCTGCTTATTATCAATATTTTTAAATTCAACAAAATATTTATTTATTATTCCTTTCTTCCCTAAGAATTTAATTCTGAATGACTCGATTTCCTCTAGAGAATTAGAGTCAAAAGAAGAAATTTCATTAATACTAGATTTAATTTTATCTATCATTGTCTTATTATGAACAAATCAAATTTAATAAAACTTAGTCAATATAGTCTGTTTTTAAAAAATAGTTAACTATAGCTTCCTTCATTAAAATTCCTTGTTCTCCGGGTTTTAAATTTGGGAGCTTTTCAATTAGTTTATAATGAGGCCATCCATCATTATCAATATAGTCAAATATATAATATCCATAATCACTTAATAATTTGCAGACTCCTATGTGCATTAAATCTAATTTATTGTTTTTAGAAAAATTTGTTTTTATAAGGCCCAATTCCTGAACTCCAATTAAAAAAATAATTGATTGCATGTCTATTAATTCATTCTCAGAAAAATCTTCTGATAATTTTAAAATCAATTTATCCCATCTTTGTTTTAATCTATCATCCATTTTAAAAATGCATCATTTAACTAATATCATATTAATATAACAACTAAAATTTATTATTTTGTAATATAAAGATTTCTTAATGAGCGGTAGTAGTGTTGACATAGTAATATCAATAATTTTAATTTATGGAATTATTAGAGGGTTTTATAGAGGCTTCTTTCTGGAAGTTTCAGCACTAACAGGACTGTTATTAGGTATATACTGCGCAATAAACTTCAAAGAAGTTATTGGCTATTATTTAGAAAAAATCCTGTCATGGGAAGAAAATTACATAATTATTGTATCATTTTTAGTTACATTAATTATAGTTGTAGTTACTTTAAATCTAATTGCAAAATCTCTAACCAAGTTAGCTGATATTATGGCCTTAGGATTGCTAAATAAAATTGCAGGAGCTTTCCTTGGATTAATTAAGTATAGTGTTATTTGTATTGTCTTTGTTTTATTATTTGACAAGATTAATTCATCCTTGACCCTAATAGATGAATTAACAATTCTAAATTCAACCTTATATGATTTTATAAGAGATATCAACCAAGAATTATTCCCACTATTTTTTAAATAACTTAAGAATCTGAACTATATGGAAGTGATGAATGATGTAAGTCGATTTTTAATTTATCATTGACCAGTTGATAGCCAAAAGTATATTCAACCTTAATTATATTGCCATTATTATCCTGAAAATAGTAATTCCCCATTGCAATTGCTCTAGTATTTTCTAGTATTAGATTATTATTTTCAAATTTAATATCCATCCAGATAGTTTTTTTTACAAAACCTTCATCTTCCTCACAAACAGAATCTTCGCCTCCTATGAAATATGATAAAGCCATTTCTTTTGTATTTCTAAATTGTTGAAATTTTGCCATAGTAGGCTTAAAAAGAACTGGGCCTATTTCAAAATAATACAACTCATTTAGAAATTCAATTGTAAGTTTTTTGCAAGCATTATTCTCCTTTATACTGCTTAGTTTAATAATTGTTTTAGCCCATTGGTTTTGAGCTTTTATAACTTGCTCTTTAGTTATCATAGTATCTTTGCGTCAATTAATTGTATAAATCCTATTTGACCATTTACTAACTGAATTTTAATCCAATTATTATAATTTTCTAACAACTGCACCTTTGTCCCTTCATGTAGCATAAATAAAGTTTCTGATCTATTATTTGGTTCAGTTTTTAAATCAGTTTCATAAGAAAAAATAATAGCATATTCAATATTAATATAGTTATTATAGCCCTTATATACATTTACTAATGTAATAGATATCAATATAAATGATATGCATAAACTAATAAATGTTATTCTTTTTATTCTACTATCATTAGCAAAATAGTAAGTTAAAAATAATGCTATTATTAAAAAACTAAAAGCTATAGAAATATAGCCCCATGTTTCAAAATAAAAAATATTTGAAATTCTACTTAACATTGATTCTATTAAAGGGTCTGCAATAGACTCAATATCATCTACAAGCGTTTTATTAACTAATTTTAAATTATCAATTATATCCTTATCATTTGGATTAAGTTTAAGTGCTTTTTCATAATAATAAACTGAAGAAGGAATGCTGTCTAGCTTATAATACGTGTTGGCTAAATTATAATATAGCTCTGCAGAGTGAAATTCACTTTTTATTATTTTATTATAATAAGTAATGGCTTCGCTATACTTTCCTTCATTATATAATTCATTGGCTTCGGTAAAAATATTTTCAATATTTACCTGAGAAAATAAAATAGAGGCAGAAAACAACCAAACTATATTTAAAAGGAGTATAATCTTTTTCATTTTACTTAATTTCTTTATCAATTAATGATAACACCTCTAAAGCTCTAGAATAATCCTTGTCCATATCAACATAATCAAAGGGGGTATATCGTGCTATTTGACAATTATTGAATATGTCATCTAATAAATCTATAGTTTTTAAACTAACTGACTTCTTTAATAGAGACTCTTTAAGTTTTTTAACATTAAATTCACTATTATCAAATAATAGAATTGATTTTAAATAATTCATCATCGCCTTATCTAAAGCTTCATAGAATTTATTCTTATCATCTATGTTTTTCTTTGCATCTGTTAAATATTTTTTGCCTAATTTTTTTGCAGCATTAGATGCAATCCAATTTTTATCATTTTTCTTTTGATCCAATATATTTTTAATTATAATGATAATTACAACAAGTATAAATGGGGTAAAAAATAATGTCCAAAACGTTTTTGAATTAAAAAATATTTCTTTATTAATTTTTTCAAATTTTGTTTTTGTTTTAAATGATGTAATTCCATATTCTATTAAACCTACTTTGTTTATCTTTTTATTAGTAATTACATTTTTATTATTGTTTTCTGCTATAGAATTCTTAATAATGGCTCCTTTGACATTTACATAAGTAATATTAGAAGTTTGTGTTTTATATTGAGAATCTTTTGGATCAAAATAAGTAAATGAAATTCTTGGAATTGCATATTTCCCAGGAGATGATGGTACAATTGTATATTGATCTTTAATACTTCCTCTAATTCCCTTAAAATTAGTAACTAATTTCTCTAATCTTTCCGGTTCATATACTTCTAAAGACTGAGGCAAGTTAATTGAAGGGAAACTAAATAAATTAAAATTCCCATTGCCTTTAATTTCAAGGTTTAGCTGAAATGCTTCAGAAATTAATAGTTCTTTTTTTGAAGTAGTCACTAATAAATCAAATTTTCCTACAGCACCTGAGAAATTATTTGGCCTACCTATATCAGGTAGTGGTTTGACATTGATTTTTAATTTCCCCGCAGAAACTGTTTTGTTTACAGTATTGTTTAAAATTTGTCCAAAGAAATCTCTTCTATTGCTAGGAGTCTGAACTGTAATATCTAATACAAGTGGCTCAATAGATAGCTCTCCTATTTTTTGAGGGTATAGTACTGTTTTACGTAATATAACATATCTATATGGTTCTCCCTTATATGTTCCGTTTTCTACCGTTAAATTTTTAATATTAATATTCTTACTCCAAAAATCTGCATATCTAGGAGCATCTAATTCTCTCCAATTATTTACACCAGTATCCTGAGATACATATAATTTATATACAATTGATACAGGTTCATTTAAATATGGATTCGTTTTTGAAACTTCAGCAACTAAGTGTATGTTTTTATCTGCGACATATGATGGGTCATTTGGATTTACTGGCTTATCAACTGCAGTTGTCACGACTACATTAAGAGTCATGGTTTTATATGTTTCGCCATCAACTTCAACAGAGGCCTGGCCAATTTTAAAGTTTCCTTTTTTTATAGGAGATAAAAAATATGTATATGTCTTAGAGTATGATCTCTTGCCATTAATCCACGAATTTTTTATTGACTGACTTGGTCCGGCTACAATTCTAAAATTTTCAAATTCTGGGGGTGTAAAATTATCCCCATCCTTATCTATTATAAAATCAACCCTAACTCTTTCATTAATACCTAGTGAGCTTTTACTTAAATTTGCCCTAAAATTAACTTGAGCTGATAATATGCAGCTAAAAAGTCCAAAAAATATAACTAATAAAATATTTCTCATTACCAATCTTTTTCAGTTACAATCTTAACCCCTTTTTGTTTCTTTTCATTAATTTTTGCCTGAACCTTATTTTCTTCATTATTCATTGCTTTCAACAAATTCTTAATTTGCTCAGGAGATAATTTGGCTGATCCTCTATCCTTTGACGGATTATTCTTTTTATCCTTTTGCTCATTCTTATTGTCATTTTTTTGATCCTGCTTGTCATCTTTTTGCTGATCATCTTTCTTATCATCTTTTTGCTGATCATCTTTCTTATCATCTTTTTGCTGATCATCTTT